>OLNP01000273.1_pt1 | contig 59630 bp, 64 predicted proteins | sample 1671951 | NCBI WGS metagenome assembly OLNP01 (sample SAMEA3136629, study PRJEB25190) | human gut metagenome | biome: human gut; feature: human-associated habitat; material: faeces | place: Austria | collected 2013
GAAAATAAAATAGATTTTTTCTCATTTTACTATTGACATTTATTAGCTGGACTTTAAATTGAACTAATATTTAGGTATTTAGACTTTAAATTCATCTTCATGTTTTTTGAAGAAATTATAAAAATATCGTACATTATCCAAATCACTCCATTTTGTAACATCATACTCTTTCGTATCAAGATTGTATATTTTAGCATTTAATGTTCCAAGCATAAATGGTGAATGCGTTGCAATAATAAACTGGCATTCTAACAACCTTGCCATTTTATTAATTTCCTCTGCTAACATAACCTGATTCGCAGGTGAAAGCGAAACTTCCGGTTCATCCAATAAATATAATGCATCTGGTTGTAAATACTCCTCAAAATATTGCATTGATGTCTCTCCGTTAGAATATTTTTCCTGTGCAAATTTTATATATTCTTCCTGCTTACACCCTTCTTTAGATGCTAAAAATTTTTTTGCTTCAAGTAAAGACATACCTCTCTTAACGTAATCATACTCCATGCCATCTGATAATATCTGCTTTTGTTGTATCTTCTTAATCTCATACAATATATCTTCACTTTTAATATATCGGCTGTTTTCCGGTAATTTATTTATTGTATTTCCATAATCATCTTCCCCCAAAGTATAGAAACATTCTCTGGAAAACGAACCACAGTAATCAACGCTTCCAAATGAATTGCTCGTTGCATATTCTTTCCCTTTTAGTTGTAAGCAATTGGCTATAATATTTAAGAGTGTTGATTTACCTGAGCCATTGTTGCCATAAAGTACAGTGATAGGTCTAAAAACAAATGGTTCAATATACTTATCCCGGAATACATTGTAGGGATAAATATTAGGATTATTCACTTTTCTTTTACTTAATCTAAAACTACTTAAATATATCATATCTTTTCATTATCCCTTTCCTGATAAAAGAGCTCCAACACCATTATTTCTCGAATATGTGAAAATGAAGGATTATTCACTAATACATCTGGTTTAGTTATGAATTGGTGAGACACTGTCACACTTTTTCCAAAATCTTGTGCAGTATTTATATAACTAATTTTTAAGTATTTTCTTATTTTCAAATGACAAACACATTATATTAAAGATTTTGTTCAATCCGATTTTCCTATCTGTACTCAACGATTTCTTCCAATGGTTTCCTTGGTCTTTTAGCCGGAGCTTCATCGGCAAAGCCAACCGCAACAATTCCTGTCAATCTTATCCTGCTTATATTTTCTTATACTTCTTCTATTCTCAATTTCTCGTATCATAATTTTTCTCTCCATTATGTAGCATCTTATTACTTCCTACATATTTTACTATTTTTCAAATAAGAAGTTAGTAACGCAAAATGAAATATATGACATACTCCCAACTAAGTAATCCATGAAAAATCCATAAACAGTATAACACAAAATAAAAGTGATATGGTGAACTGATTGAATAATAAGGAGATTTCTATACGATGAGAACAATATTTTCAGAATACAATCCCCGGCATAATACGAAACAATGTTCATATAATCCGTCGGATTCGGAATTTCTAAAATAATCCTCAGACAGTTTTTATGTGTTCCGCTGTATATTACTCCTGCGAAAACACCACATTAAATAATATGCTCACTAATTATATCCTGGCAAGCCTATTATTTTCTTTCAACCCTATCTGTCAATAGTTAGCTGATTCTCAAATGTTCGCTAACTGATTCATAAAACTTAAACAATTGAATGTCTTTACAGTCTATTCCTTCATCCAAGTCTTCTGAATATAACAAAATGGGGCTTTTAGAAGTGTTTTTCATGTCTATATGTAAACACAATACATTTATAAAAAAATAATCGAAATAATGAATTTCACATTTTATTACATCTTGATATTCATATTTATTCCCATTAATATAGAAGAAATCTTCATATATCTCATACTCAAATTCCTTTATGAATAATTTCCTTGTTGCTTTTTGATAAATATATGCTATTCCTACAATCATAAATGCATTCATAAAAATAAATGGAAATCCATTTATATTCAAGCACAACCTATTAATTGAATATTCCTCAGCAAATACTGCCACAATTAACACCAAGAAAAATATAGAAAATCTACCAAATAAGTGCTGTATTTTTATCGTTTCCATATAATACCTCATACTTTTCAATCAACCAAACACTATTCCGCTATTTTTATGAGAATCTCTTCTGTCAATAAAATTGCCAATGCACATTCTATAATCCCATGCCTATATCACCATTCCTCTAAAATCTATTTTCTTTTGTCACGAACGACACTTTCTTGTCATGAACGGCATGTTTTTACCTTGCTTTCTAAAAATATTAAATTGTCATACCATTATGTTTTTTTACAAGAAAACAGTTAAAAACTATCACTTCAATAGGTAACACAGCTAAAATGATATATGAAAAGATACGTGTTATTAATGGTAATACCATAAACATTGACGGATACGACATTCTAATCACTATTTCAATAATAATTAATATCACTCCCATCCAAATTCTCCCCTTTTTAAACAATATATCTATTTTGTCCCAACAATTTGTTTCTTCACTGATTTTTCTATAACACCATTCACTTTGAATGATTCCAATTAACATTCCACCGAAAATCACAAATGGATAATATGGATGCTCTCCACTAGCAATTGTTGCCACCACAAAAAATAGATCAATCACACCTGTGATTAAGTGAATTATTTTCCGGCTCCATCCATTCAAGCGAAAAAACAATGTATATTCTCCAATTAAAAGATTAAGTGGAATCAAGATAGTAATAAGTCCTCCCTTTTCCAAATTCAAGTATTCCATAGCACTTACCTCTTGTATAGTATGGATATCTACTTAATTACATCCTCTTTTTGTTTTTCCTATAATTGTGAACATTTATTAAAATAGTTACTATTGTAATCAAATTTATAGACACCAGAAAAAGCATATGTTCCGATACATTTATCTGCTTAACTATCAAAACTACCATTTCCATAACCATCACCATAAACCATAAAACCACTTGTGTTATTAATAATATAAATCTAACTTTTTTATCTTCTACGCGCTTATCTTGCTCCATTATTATCCTCCTATCCGTTTAATAAGGGATTATATTAAAAATATAACCCCTCATATTTTATAAAATGAAATTAACTACAGCCCAAACAGCTCCACCTGAAATCCCAAGTGTTCCTGTAATACATCCCACGACAGCTGCCGCTCCAGCTTTCCTAGCAACCTTTTTAACTGACCATCTTAAAATTTTAGCAGCTAATGCCAATTGTCCATATACAAGCGCTACTGTCAACGTAATAGCACTCGCCGCACAAATACCAATTATAAGCGCTTTATCAACCTTTGAAAGTGCACCTCCCTCTACATAACTCATTTCCTCTTCATCCATTACAGCATAACTGCTTGGGAGCACCAGTGCTCCATCGTAACACATATCCATATATGTGTACCTCCTTTTTCTTTTTTTTATTTTTGCCATTCCCGTCTGCAGACAGTCCCGACTCTATGTAAAGCTTTTACATTCTCATCTGCAGAATGCAGCTCATATTTTAATACATTATTTAATTTAAACGTTTTATTTTCATATATTTTTATACTACTCATTTCTATCCTTTTCTACTTTTGTATCTCAAGATTAAGCATAAAATTAACACTATTCCAAATAATGTACACATAATATCAACAATATAATTCTCATAAGGCATTAAAAATAATATTGCCTCCCCTAAGTACATTAACGAAATCACCAATGTATATCCTTTTTCTTTATTTTTATGAGAAAAGTAATTTTTAAATTCAATTAAGAATATACAAAATAAAATAAATATAATGTATTTTTCATTAAAAAGTTTATACTCACCTAAATATTGAATCATCTTATCCTCCAAAATGTGTAGCTCTCCATATTCACACCTACCAAAAAATAAACTAGAAGCAGAGCAGGAAAGCTTCTAGTTTATCCCATTTTCCGCCTATATGCTAACTATTTTCTGCGAACGGTTCATTTTTTCGACGAACGGTTATTTTACAAGCAGACTTTATTGGAGACAGATAGTAATTTAGAATTGTGTTTATTATTTCATTTCCTACATCGTAGTCTGTATGGTCATCGCATATTGCAATTCCTATCATTTACACTTGCCCCCTATATTTCTATAACATCTTTAGTATAACTTTTGGTGTTTTTAATTTACAATATTTGTTTCTTTTCCCAATAAAAAACAACTGTGACATAAATCCCCATTATGGGTTATACTACTGTTACATTACACTAAAACAGAAGAAATGAGGACAAACATGGACATTTTATCAGGCAATCCTATCAGGGAAAGCCTGATATGCTTCACATGAAAGCTCCACAGCTCATACTTGATGCTGCTGAGATTATCATGGCTGAGGCAGAGGTATAGACCACAGCATAAAAGTGGAATAACTACAACATACAACTAAAAGTGGCAAATTGCCAACAACTTGTTGACGATTTGCCGTCTCTTATTTTCTTACCACTTTATAACACTGTGATACGATATTTTGCGATACTTTACGAGGTTTCTTCTGGGCAGTTCTTTGTATTCTCTTTTTTCAGCAAAGCCGCTATTTCAAACCTGCGGCTATTTCGCCAGGTATTACCCAGTACTTAGTGGCAAGCCGCCACTAACTGGGCAATGGTTGTACCCTTGTAGCCCACATATAAACCAATTTTTACACTCAAAGCGGAATATACTATTTTTCAACAAGACAACTACTAATCAGTTCTTCCAACATATCGTTGCTGGCATTTGCCGATCTGACACTGGCGGCTATCATCTCTTCTTTTGAAACATCGGTAAAATCAATTTCAAATCTACCATTGTTCAAGCATAACTGCTCAATGTATATTCTCTGAGTCCTTCCATTGCCTTCTCTAAACGGATGGATCATATTAATCTCACCCAGGTAATAGGCTAGTCTCTCGCTCATTTCTTCCTTATCGGTTATGTCAGCTAAGAAATTTTCCTTTTTCAGCTTACGATACAAATCATCAAACTGGCTTTCGATAAACTGCACCAAACAGAAAACGGTTCCTTTGGAAATATCAGCCGTTCTCGTCTTGCCCGCCCAAGAATATACATCACTGAATAAATGCTTATGTATAGAACAAATATGCTTAAAAGAGAAATCTCCAGTAACGCCTTGACCTACAAGTTCTGCCTGACGCACCGCTGAATAATCTCTTTCAGCCTCATGCAATGTATCTAAATCTCTTATATCCAGTTTATTCTTTAATACATTTGTTCCCGGATAACAGTACTTGGCATCCTGTTCATCCTCATAGAAATAATCATACTCTTGATCCTTCAACCTGCTTATTGGATACTCTGTATTTCTTATTTAATTCTGAAATTGCATCTGTAGCAGAAACTTTCTTGGTTAAGACATTTCTTACTCTTTGACGACATTCTGCATCAAATGGCATGCTTTCCATTTTGAAGCTGGATTCAATACTGCTTACTCTTCTATCAACTGTCATACGCGTATCCTTTCCCCTTTCCCTTTCACAGAAAGGTATTTGTTCTTCTTATAATATACCACAAAACGCTACATCTATACTACAAATTTCCGTATTCACTTTTCTTACCACTTTATACCACTGTGATACGATATTTTGCGATACTTTACAAGGTTTGCAAGCTAATCACTAAATACCTTCCAGCCCTTATAAATCAAGCATTACCGCCACTTTCTGTCATCTACTTCTCATCAACGACCTGGAAAATGAAAAACTTAAGATAATACGACTCCGGTACATTAGCTGAGTTGGCCCACAGTATTGGATGATCCGGTCCCTGTGTGCGGAACTCCACCTGGCGCAGCCTCTTGTGAGTGGCCTTTGCCGCTTCCTTGACCGTTTTTGCAAGCAGCTCCTGCGTCATGAAATGAGAGCATGAGCAGGTAGCCAGAAATCCACCATCCTTAACAAGCTTAAGTCCTTTCATGTTAATCTCGCGGTAGCCCTTTATCGCATTTTTGGTAGCCTCACGCGACTTTGTAAATGCCGGAGGATCCAAAATGACTACATCATATTTTTCACCATCTGCAGCGAGCCGTGGCAGCTCATCCAGCACATTTGCAACGCGAAACTTCACTGTGTCTGAGAGATTATTTCTCTTCGCATTTTCTGTAGCCTGCTTAACCGCATACTCTGATATATCAAGTCCTGTGACCTCACTTGCGCCCGCAATTCCTGCATTGAGGGCAAATGTACCCATGTGCGTGAAGCAGTCGAGCACTCTTTTCCCCTTGCAGATACGCTGCATAGCAAGCCTGTTATACTTCTGGTCTAAGAAGAAGCCTGTTTTCTGTCCATTTTCCACATCGACCATATAGTGAACTGCGTTTTCTACTATCTCCACATTTGTGTCAAACTCGGCTCCTATAAAGCCTTTTACCTTAGGAAGACCTTCTTTTTTGCGCTCATTTGCATCACTGCGCTCATATACTCCACGAATATTTATTCCGTCCGCCGCCAGCACTTCCTTTAACAGTTCAACGATTTTCACCTTAAACTGCTCCATTCCAAGTGCAAGACACTCCACCACAAGCACATCTGCGTATTTGTCCACTGTAATACCCGGCAGGAAATCAGCCTCGCCAAATATCACACGACAGCAGTTTAAATCAGGTCTGCCGGTTGTACCAATGCCTGCCACACAAGCCTCACCGGCAGTGTCTGTTTCACCTGCTGCAGACACATTGTCATTTCCTCCTGCCATCACCTGCTTGCGGTAATCCCAGGCATTTTGCACTCTCATCCTGAGGAAATTGTCATCAATCAGCTGGTCTGCTTTTCTTGTCATCATTCTGATACGGATTTTTGAATTCTGGTTTATGAAGCCGCGCCCCATCGGATATCCGTCAAAATCGTGTACCACAACAATATCTCCGTTTGTAAAGGTCCCTGTGATTGTGTCTATTTCATTGTCAAAAATCCATGCGCCGCCTGCTTTTATAGTGCGCCCTTCGCCTTTTTTCAGTGTTACAATTGTATGATTTTCCATATTTGTTCCTCTTCTAAATTACTTCATTATTCCTTGCTAAAATCTGATTATATAGTTTATCTGAAATTCTATAGCCTTTAGAAATAAGTTTATCTGTCGACATTCCATTTCAATTATATGAAATCCCGGCAATATTTACAATACACAAATATTTCTGCAAAACATGCCGATATATATATTATAATATAATCGTAACTATTATAACATCCGACCGGTAAATGGAGATAAATATGATTACAATTAGCTTATGCATGATAGTAAAAAATGAAGAAGAGGTGCTCGAACGATGCCTGAACAGTCTCAAAGGGCTGATGGATGAAATCATCATAGTGGACACAGGCTCGACGGACAGCACAAAGGAGATAGCTGCACGGTATACGGACAAAATCTATGATTTCTCATGGTGCGATGATTTTGCTGCGGCCAGGAATTTTTCGTTTTCCAAGGCTACGCAGGAATACATATATGCACCTGATGCCGACGAGGTGCTCGACGATACCAACCGCAGGCGTTTCATGATGCTTAAGGCTGCGCTGCTGCCGGAAATTGAGATTGTCCAGATGAAATACATTACTCCAAGCAAATTCAACACAGTGCAAAATTCATCCTCAGAGTATCGCCCTAAGCTGTTCAAGAGGCTTCGCACGTTTACATGGATTAATCCGGTGCACGAAACGGTTCGTTTAGAGCCTGTAGTCTATGACAGCGATATCTGTATCCAGCATCTGCCGCAGGGCACTCACGGCAAACGTGATTTTACCATATTCAAGCGCTCCTTTGAAAAAAACGGCACCCTGCCAAAAAGTATAGCGACTATGTATGCCAAGGAGCTTTTAAAATGCGGAAGCCCCGAGGATTTTACCAATGCCCTGCCATATTTTCAGGGTGAATACCGCAACAGCCCCGACATCGAATCCACCTGCGTGCTATCCCGCTACTATCGCATGAATGGCGACTACGACAAATTTTTTTCTGTTGCCCTAAAAAATGTAGCAGTTGATGGCTGCAGCGAGGTGTGCTGTGAGCTCGGTGCGTACTATTTCGACAAGGCAGACTATGAGGAGGCAAGCCTGTGGTATTACAACGCTGCATTCGAGACAAAGCCGGTACTCGATGTGGAGTGCGGCGGTGGCAAGGCGCTTCATGCCCTGTCTGAGTGCTACTCAAGATGGGCTGATGAGAAGCAGAAAAAGCTTGATTCACTTCCTCCTAAATCAAGGAATGTATTTAAAGGCGATAAGGAGCTGATTGATTCACTGCGCAGCCAGGCAGCCGATTACCAGAAGCAGGCTGAAGAATGGATGCTTCCGGAGGGTGACTAGCAGAGGCTGTCATATAAAAGTCTCTACCTGCATTTACCAACTTGTAAAATCCTCTCTAAAGTGCTAATATAGAGATTATAGGGTTTGTTATTTTTTTAACGTAGCATTTTGCTACTATCATTTTAGGTATCTAAGGAGGATTTTATGAGCTTTTTAGAAGAGTACAAGCAGAAACTTGTCTCAGCAGATGAGGCAGTAAAGATTGTCAAATCAGGCGACTGGGTTGACTACGGCTGGTGCACAGGCACACCTGATGCCCTCGACAAGGCACTTGCCAGAAGAACTGATGAACTTAAGGATGTCAATGTACGTGGTGGTATTTTGCTTAAGCCACTTGCCATTTTCGAGCGTGAGGATGCCGGCGAGCATTTCACATGGAACTCATGGCACATGGGCGGTTATGAGAGAAAGCTTATCAAGAGAGGCTGTTCTTTCTACTCACCAATCCGTTACTCAGAGCTTCCTCGTTATTATAGAGATTCAACAACACCTGACGATGTCGCTATGTTCCAGGTTGCACCGATGGATTCACACGGATACTTCAACTTTGGTCCTAACGCATCTCACCTCGGTGCTGTATGCGAGACTTCAAAGAAAATCATCGTTGAGGTCAATGAAAACATGCCTCGCTGTCACGGTGGTTCAGAGGCCAATGTACATATTTCACAGGTTTCTTACATTGTTGAGGGTGACAACCCTGCAATCGGAGAGCTTGGTGCCGGTGGTCCTGCAACAGATGTAGACAAGAAGGTTGCAGAGCTTATCGTTGACCAGATTCCAAACGGTGCCTGTCTCCAGCTCGGTATCGGCGGAATGCCAAACGCAGTAGGCTCACTCATCGCTGAGTCAGACCTCAAGGATCTCGGTGTCCACACAGAGATGTACGTTGACGCATTCGTTGACATCGCAAAGGCCGGAAAAATCACAGGAGCAAAGAAAAACATCGACCGTTATCGTCAGGCTTACGGCTTCGGTGCCGGAACCAAGAAGATGTACGATTACCTCGATGAGAATCCTGAGCTCATGAGTGCCCCGGTAAGCTACACAAATGATATCAAAAATATTGCCGCACTTGACAATTTCATCTCAATCAATAACTGTGTAGACCTTGACCTCTTCGGACAGATCAGCTCAGAGAGCTCAGGCACAAAGCACATCAGTGGTGCTGGCGGACAGCTTGATTTCGTTCTCGGTGCTTATATGTCAAACGGTGGAAAGAGCTTTATCTGCTGCTCTTCAACCTTCACCGACAAGCAGGGCGTAGTTCACTCACGTATCCGTCCTACTCTTGTAGAGGGTTCTGTCGTTACTGACACAAGAGCCAATACTCACTATATCGTTACAGAGTATGGTATGGTAAATGTAAAGGGTCTTTCTACATGGCAGAAGGCTGAAGCAATCATCTCAGTTGCTCATCCTGATTTCCGTGATGAGCTCATCAAAGAGGCTGAGAAGATGCACATTTGGAGAAGATCTAACAAATAATTATCTTTGGATATAATTTTTACAATAAAAGCGGTTTCAGGATGCAATGTCCTGAAACCGCTTTTGTGTTCTTAATCCGTCCCACAAACTATATTTTCCAAAAGTTAAAGCACCTCTTTTAACACTTCCTCAATCTCGCTCTTTGCTGCCTTTACAGAGCCCTGCACCATAACCGGCTTACCACCGCCTCTGGCACCCAGCTTATTCCTAAGTGCTGCGGCAACTGTATTGCAGTCTGCATTCTTGCTTCCGATAATAAAGCTATAGCCCGCCTCATCATTTCCTGTAAAAAATGCACTAAAGCCACTATATTTCTCCACAAGGCCATTGACGCAATTTCTTGCTGTGTTCGTATCAATGCCGTCCTCAAACAATACTGCATTGTCCGTATCAGCAGGAATCTCTGCTACCTTATAATCCAAAAGCGCTGACTTTGCTGTACCAAGCTCTGACTTAAGTGACTGGTTTACTGCCTTAAGCTTTGTGACGTTATCCACAATAGCCTCCTGATTTGTGGTAAATATCCCCATGAGCTCTGAGATGATGTCGCACTTTTGTCTGAAAGCCTCCAGTGCCCTGAAACCACAAAGAATGCTGATTCTGACGCCTCCTTTATAATTCTGATAATTCATAACCTTAAGCATGCCAATCTCGCCGGTGCGCTTCACATGCGGCGCACAGCATGCACACACATCATACCCCGGCACTGTCACTATTCTGACCTGTCCTTCAATCTCGATTTTGCTTCTGTACTCCAGCTGCGCAAGCTCATCCCTTGACGGATATGTCACCTCTATCGGAATATTTTTTGAAATGGCTACATTTACCTCATGCTCCACCTCTGCTATATCCTCCGGTGAAATCACTCCACTGAAATCCATTGTCACTACAGAATCACTCAGATGAAAGCCCACATTCTCAAAACCAAACCTGCGGTGGACAATTCCCGAAAAAATGTGCTCTCCACTGTGTTGCTGCATATTGTAAAAACGATGCTGCCAGTCTATTTTGCCATGTACGTGGACGCCTGCTGCAAGCTCCACTTTCTCCAGCTCAAATTCATTGCCGGTGATTTGCTTACCAGCTTCCTTTTCTGCCTCGCAGCAATCACCTGCGGAAATATCCACCGTATGAGTAATGACTCCATTCTTAATCTGCACATCAACGACCCTGTAGCCTCCAAGTATTCCCATGTCCGGGCTCTGTCCGCCCTCCTCCGGGAAAAATAAAGTCTGATTTAATATTATATCAAACTGCTTATCATCTGCCTTGTTCGGCTCGCAGGATATAATATCTGCCTCAAACTCCGTGGCATATGCATCCCTGTCGTATAGTTTAATTGTTTCTGTCATACTCATACTGCTTGTTCCTCTCGCTCTATATTCTTATGCATCATTGCTATGTCCTATTATAGCGCATTCATAATTCATATGAAACCCCTAAATCTGGTTTCCCACAATCCTGTAGTATGCTCTCGAAGTAATCTTGAAAACAATATAGTATATGACCATAAACACAAAAAACGTAGCAACCATACAGATCACAATAAGCTTAACATCCGTCAGATTACACATGGCAAGCAGCCTGCGCAGCAGAGGAAATGCCGCTGCAAGGTGACACGCCGCAAGCATAATCGGCAGGAAAAACACCATGCGCACCTGTGAAGTAATGGATTTCTTCACCTCGTCATTGCTCATGCCCACCTTCTCCATAATCTCATAGCGGGCTTTGTCATCATAGCCCTCTGAAATCTGCTTATAGAAAATAATCATCACAGTAACCATAAGAAACATCGTTCCAAGGAATATTCCGATAAAGAACAGGCCTCCGTACAGCACATAGATTTGTTCTCTGTTCGCATCACGGCTTTCCTCATAGAAGCCTGACACATCTGATTTTACACTATTTTCCTCAAAATGCTTATCCAGAGCCTTTGCCACAGCAACCTTATCCTCACTGCTGCCGTACAGATTATAATCAATTTCATTGTTGAGCATAGTCGGCACACTATCCTCTCCCAGCGAGCTGTTCAGGTTAAATATCTCTGCAAGTGTTGCCTTGCTGTCTACCACTACATAGTACACACCACTATACATAGAGGACATATAGCTGTCTTTACTTACAGCAGTTTTTTCTGTCGCAGCCACTTTAAATTCTTTGCCCAACAGATTAATTATATCGCCATTAAACTTTTTCGTTCCATATACAGCCACCGAACCGGTATCAAGCTGTGGGATTTTTTTATTCAGACTCTCTTTAAAGCCGGTCTCCATCTCATCAATTTCATCTCCTGTGACAAAATACAACAGGGAAATATCGTTATCGTAACTTAACACCGGCTTAAACTCTGTCCCCTCTCTAAACACTGTCCAGCTAAAATAAGTGTAGCTTTTGCTGTCTTTAACATTACAAGCAGAGTCAGCTATTATTTTATCCGAATCTGCAGCAGCTTCTTTAAGTGCATCATCCAGATTCACATCAGCCGGCACTTCCTTATACCAGCTATATACACTGATATCCGCAGGATATCTCTGCTTAAGCTCGCCCTCCGTGCCCGCATACATGCTCACGGTTGTGGAAACAACCACCAGTACCATGGTGGAAAGCACACATATACTCGCTAGTCCGCCCGCATTCTGCTTCATTCTGTAAATCATTCCTGAAACCGCTGCAAAATGCTTTTTGTTATAGTAGAAGCCTTTATTTTTCCTGAGAGCCTTCAGTATCACGATGCTTCCGGAAATAAACAGAAAGTAGGTTCCTATTATGACCAGAAGTACTGCTACAAAGAACAGGGAAAGCACCTGCAGCGGGTTCTTTGTCGTAATTGCAATATAATATCCCCCTGCCAGACATAACAGACCTATAATAGCGATAAACCATTTGCTCTTTGGCTCTTTCTCACCGACATTGCCCCCGCGAAGCAGCTCTATCGGATTAGCAAGCTTCACCTGCATCAGGTTATAGATGAGAGTGAGAAAATACAGCACTCCAAAAATAAGTATTGTATTCACAACAGCGCTAGTAGATACAGTAAAATTAATTTGTGCTTTAATATTTATAATTTTATAAAGAAACATAATCATCAGCTTGGAAAATAAAATCCCGGCTATGATTCCAGATGCTATTGCTGCGAGTGCTACAGTAAGTGTCTCAATTGACAAAACTCTCGCAATATGACGTTTTTCCATACCAAGAATATTATATATTCCGACCTCTTTCTTGCGCCTTTTGATTATAAAGCTGTTTGTATAAAACAGAAATATATATGAAAAAATCGCTATTATTCCGCATCCAAGCCCCATTATATCCACCAATATCTCCGCACCCGGCACCTTGCCAAGTCCCTTTGAGTTGTTTAAAAACATCATCACATAAAACATGGCTATCATGACCATTCCCGATATAATGTAAGGCATATAAAGAGTCTTATTATTTTTTATATTTGTAAATGCCAGCCTGCTATATATTTTATTCATGCTTCTCACCACCTGTCGTAATCAGCATAAGTGCATCCTGAATCTTCACATAGAGCTCGTCATTTGTAAGATTGCCACGGTAAATCTGATGAAACACCTGACCGTCCTTTATGAAAAGCACCCTGTTGGCATGACTTGCAGCCTTTGTGCTGTGTGTCACCATGAGAATGGTCTGTCCGTCCTCGTTTATCCTGTTGAACAGCCTAAGCAGACTGTCTGTTGCCTTTGAATCCAGTGCTCCTGTTGGCTCATCTGCCAAAATTAATTCGGGATTTGTTATTATCGCACGTGCCACTGCTGCCCTTTGCTTCTGTCCTCCTGACACCTCGTATGGATATTTATTAAGTAGCTTTTCAATTCCAAGCAGCGAAGCTATAGGTGCAAGCCTTTTTTCCATATCCCTATAGTCCACACCTGACAGCACAAGCGGTAAAAAGATATTGTCCTTCAGTGAAAAATTGTCAAGCAGATTAAAATCCTGAAATACGAAGCCCAGATGCTCACGTCTGAAGGCAGATATCTCCTTTTCCTTCAATGAGACAAGGTTCTTTCCATTTAAGAGTACCTCTCCCGCTGTCGGCTTATCAAGTGCCGCGAGAATATTTAAAAGTGTCGTCTTTCCTGAGCCGGACTCTCCCATGATTGCCACATACTCACCTTCCTCTACAGAAAAATTGATGTTTTTCAATGCCTGTACCTGGTTGCCACCAAATCTGGTGGTATATATTTTTTTGAGGTTACTTACTTCTAAGATTGCCATTTCAATGCTCCTTCGCGATTATTTCTACAATGTTATTTAAGCTTATATTTTTGTTACCTTTATTTTTAATATGACGTCATAATCGGCTTCACAACTTACATTGTTGATGCTTCATGTGATTATAATAACAAAATGCTGGAATGTATGCTATCGAATCAGCTTACATTTCGACCTCGTATCTTACATTTTTGTAAGAAATTAATTTGTAGTTGACAAATAACCTCGCATGTATTATTGTATTAATCAAATAATACAGTGGTACAAAGGCGGGTGAAATGATGGAATGGAATTTTAACAACGAAACGCCCATATACCTACAGATCATAGACCGGTTCAAGATGGATATTGCAAACGGCAGCCTAAAGCCAGGTAACAAAGTGCCATCAGTAAGAGAGCTGGCATTGTCAGCCGGTGTAAATCCAAACACCATGCAAAAGGCTCTATCCGAGCTTGAGCGTGACGGGTATCTGGAGTCGAGACGTACCTCAGGCAGATTTGTCGCAGACATGGGAAATCAGGCTGACTCACTAAAAAATGATCTGGCACATAAGCTGTGCAGTGAGTTTTGCGAAGGGATGTCAAAGGTTGGTTTTACACCGGAACAGTCCCTTACGGTGTATGAAAATTATCTTAAAAGTTTAAAAAAGGAGTGATGTAAATGGCAGAACGTATTGAAATCAAAAGTCTAAGCAAAAACTATAAGAACCGTAAAGTTATCGAAAATATGAATGTAACTTTTCCGGGCGGAAAGATTATCGGCATCCTTGGTCCTAACGGCAGTGGTAAAAGTACACTGATAAAGATGCTTGCCGGAGTATTGCAGCCAAACACGGGGCAGATACTGATAGACGGTGAGCCTGTCGGAGTAAAGAGCAAGGCTATGGTATCATATCTTCCTGAGCGGACATATCTTAATCCGTCAAAAAAGGTGTGTGATATCATTGCATTTTTCAAGGATTTCTATGCTGATTTCTCACCTGAACGTGCAAATGTCATGCTTGAGAAATTCGGAGTTGATCCACAGGCAAAGATCAAAAACCTCTCAAAAGGTATGCGTGAAAAAGTACAGATCGTGCTTGTAATGAGCAGGGATGCAAAGCTTTATCTGCTCGATGAACCTATGGGCGGTGTCGATCCTGCCGCAAGAGACTATATTTTACGCACAATAATCGAAAACTATAATGAAGATTCAACAATTCTTATCACAACTCATCTAATAAGCGATATAGAAAAAGTGCTCGATGATGTGGTATTTATCAGAGATGGTGGTATTTTCCTAAACGATTCCGTAGACAATATCCGCACTAATTACAAGAAAAGTGTTGACGAGCTTTTCAGGGAGGTGTTCGCATGCTGTTAAAATTAATTAAATATGATTTCAAGGAGCAATTCAGGGAGCATATCGGACTTTATGCACTGGTGTTTGTGTCAGCCCTGACAGAAATAATTTTGGATAGCTTTGAATTTGATCTTGTATCAGTATTTTTCTGGGCACTGCATAGCCTATCAGTAATCGCCATGCTGATCTGCAGCTTAGTGATCATAGTTCTTTACTTCAGACGCAATCTGTTAAAAGACGAAGGCTACCTCATGAATACGCTGCCTGTAGCGCCATGGATGCTGTATGTGTCAAAATTCCTGACAGCTTTTGTACTTTTTATACTCGATCTGATAGTTGCTGTTTTAACATTTTCTATAATGAACCATGGCTTTGCATGGATTAAAGATATTATAGGAAGTATGTCTGATGAGTTTGCCAATGCCGGATTTACAATGAGTCCTGTTGTAATGTTTGGCAGTATTGCAGTAATATCCCTTCTCTACACGATCTCTATATTGTTTTTCAGCCTTACTACCGGCTACAGGGCAAATGGAAGCAAAGATGCTAACTCTGTGCTTACTTTCATCATACTTTATGTGATCGGTCAGGTCGCAAATATTATAGTGATGATTTTTACATTTTTTATTCCGCTGTCATCAAAGGGATCTATCACTTATATTTTAAATGTATTAAACCATCAGGAGGTTGCAGGTCTTATGAACAAAGTGGTCATCGGTGCACTTGCCGTATCGCTGCTTCTCACAGTAGTGTATGTCGCAGGCTCGATATACAATATGACAAAGAAACTTAATCTGGAGTAGTAAAAAGAGGATTGGCACAGATGTGCTGATCCTCCTTTTATCTACAGATTCTTTATTACCTCGACTCTTGTGACAACGCCCTGCTTCACATTATCAACTCTGAGCGCACAATCCTGGTAATACACACAGGCTCCGATTGACACATTTTTACCCTCATCCTGCAATTTTTCGCTTATCACATCTCTAAGCAGCTTTGTCTTTTCCTCCGGTATATTTGTTCCGGAAATAAAATTCGCCCTCGCTACCGTCTGGCTGCCACGGCATATCATGTGGTCTGCCTCATCAAAGCTGCAGAAAAGGAATTTTCTGATGGCAAAAAGCGCCGCTATCGCACCTATTCCGACAAGTGTCTCATATACATTGAGATGCTCCACGATCATCTGTCTGGCTGTCGCAAACAAAAGCACCTCTATGATTGTGCCCGGCTTATGAGTACAGAGCATTTTCACAAACTCCACGCCGATTGCAAGCGACATGATATATTCCATGTAATACTCCAGTTTAATTTTATCATGCCATATATCAAAAAAACACTGCCCTATAAGCTTTATAATAAGCACCACTATCACAAACACCAGTACTGCCGACAGAAAAAGTTCCACGTAGGCTGCTACATTTTTCATTGTTTTTCTCAGGAATTGCTTCATTATCATTTATTCCTCTCTTTTTTAGTTACCGGCAATAATCTTTTTTATTGCAGTAATTTATTTTAATATCCTATGGAAATGATTATCATACTATTCTAATTTCATATATCTAAAAGCTCCCACATAATAGTCAAATTATGTGAGAGCCTTTGCGCGAAAATTATATTTTTTTATGTTTTCTCCCGCATTCTGCGGGTATATATTTTGCCAGAATACTTTCATGGCAATTGGGTTCTAAATAAATTTGATACCAGGCTCCGGCAACTATTTGATGAATCCTACCTGCTTGCAGATTTCCTCTGTTGCTGCATCTTTTTTCTTGTTGAACTCAACTTTCTGCTGCTCGAACCAGTTGTTACCCTCTGTATCTATAGATACGATAAGTGGGCCAAACTCTTTCACACGGCAGTTCCAGAGTGTCTCAGGCATTCCGAGATCTCTCCACTCTGCGCGGACGATTTCCTCAACCTCTGTTGCGGCTACTACTGCATTTCCTGCCGGGAATACGCAGTGAATGGCACCGAACTCTTTACATGCACGCTCTGTATTCTCTTTCATACCACCTTTTCCGATGATAACACGTACGCCGGTCTCTTTTACGAACTCGTACTCGAATTTCTCCATACGCATACTTGTTGTCGGTCCAACAGATACCATCTCAAATTTGTCATTCTCGAGTGGACGGATGATCGGTCCTGCATGGAAAATAGCATTGTTTCTTACGTCTACCGGAAGCTCTCTTCCCTCCTCAACGAGACGTCGATGTGCTACGTCACGGCATGTTGTCATGCTTCCATTTAAGTATACAATATCTCCTATCTTTATTCCTTTAAGATCCTCTGCTGAGATTGGTGTTGTTAAAATTGTTTTTCCATTAATTCTCTCTACCATTATAATTCCACCCCCGAATGTGTTGTGATTGTATAGTTAAGGTCCTTATCAAAAACAATGTGTCCGCGTCTGTGGCTCCAGCAGCCTACGTTTACGGCTACACCGATTGTAGATGGATGACGGGCTGTGTTCTCGATATTTACACCCATTACTGAGTATTTTCCGCCCATTCCCTGAGGTCCAAGGCCGATAGCATTGATACCATCCTCGAGAAGTTTTTCCATCTTTGCAGCTCTCTCGTTCTCATTGTGAGATCCGATTGGACGCATGAGTGCTTTCTTTGATAAAAGTGCTGCTGTCTCAACAGATGTTGCTACACCTACACCTACCAGGAGAGGTGGGCATGCATTTAAACCATAAGTAGTCATAACATCCATTACGAATTTTGTAACTCCTTCATAGCCCTCTCCAGGCATAAGTACCATAGCTTTTCCCGGAAGTGTACATCCACCTCCTGCCATGTATGTGTAGATCTCGCATTTGTCGCTGTTTGGCACGATATCCCAGAATACTGTAGGTGTTCCTTTTCCAACGTTCTTGCCTGTGTTGTACTCATCGAAAGTCTCAACACTGTTGTGACGAAGAGGAGCCTCAAATGTAGCTTTTACAACTGCCTCTTTTAAAAGTCCCTCAAGCTCATCAATAAGTGGGAATTTTGTTCCACATTTAACCCAGAACTGAAGTACTCCTGTATCCTGGCAGCTTGGGCGGTTAAGTTTTACCGCAAGCTCCTGATTTCTAAACATTGTATCATAGATTGTTTTTGAAAGAGGACTGTCCTCTTTGTCACGGAGTTCTGTCAGTTTTGCAATGACATCATCCGGTAATTTTTTTGCTATATGAGCGATAAAATTTGCCATATAGGTGGTAAGCTGTTCTACCTGTTTCTCGTTTGACATAGTTTTTCCTCCTAATATAAATCTTGTAAATAATTAAATATTAATTTATTGTTTACCCACTCCCATCCGTTCTTATGGGAAGAACGGATAGAAAATCGGCAGTAAGACCATACTTACAATGGTCGCCACTACTATAAGCGGAATACCGGCCTTTGCATAATCCTTGAAGGTGTATCCTCCGGCTGTAATGACCATTGTGTTGGCAGGCATACCGATAGGTGTGGCGTATGCACATGAACCACCGATAACACATGCCATAAGTACTGCACTCGGGTCAGCTCCAATCTCTGTGGCAATTGATACGCAGATTGGAACCAAAAGTGCTGTGGTGGCGGTATTTGACATAAAGTTCGTAAGTACACAGCAAAGCATGAACACTACGAATGTGAGAACGTATGGTGATGGATTTTTGCCAAGTATACCGATAACCGCTGTTGCGATTTCTTCGCCTGCCCCGGTCTCCTGAAGCGCCGCTGCAAGTGAAAGAGTTCCACCAAATAAGAAAATGGTTTTCAAATCTATTGATTTAAGTGCGTTTTTCTCACTAATAACGCCTGTAATGATAAGGGCAAGTGCTCCGACACAGCCGATGACACAAAGCTTTATGCCAATCTTGTCCTCGAAAATCATTCCCAAAAGTGTAAGGATTAAGATAATCAATGACATCATCTGTTTCCATTTAGGCACATTTGAAAAATCCTTCTGCTCATCATATGAGCTTTCCGTACTGCCCTGCTTTTCAGGCAGGAATTTGTATCCTATAAATGCAAAGTACAGAATACCTGCTATAAGTATCGGAAGTCCTACCTTTGCATACTCGAAAAATCCAAAGCTAAGTCCAATCTCTCCCATAGCTGATTGTGCTATGAGATTTCCCGGTGCACCGATGAGAGATAAATTTCCACCCATGGCTGCTGCAAAAACAAGTGGCATAAGAAGTCTCGATCTCGAGTATCCTGATTTTGCAGCAATTCCGATAACTACCGGAATGAGAACTGCTGCAGTTCCTGTGTTTGAAAGTACTCCGCTCATCAGTCCCACAATCACCATGATTGCTATGATAAGCTGCCTCTCTGTTTTGGCGAAGTGTGTGACCACTCCTCCAATTTTGTTTGCCATACCGGTTTCAAACAATGCTCCTCCGACGATAAACATCGCTACGAAAAGAATTACATTGCTGTCAATAAATCCTGAAAAAGCTGTTTTCCAATCCAGTACTCCTGTGATAACAAGACCGACGCATACTATCATGGATGTAACCCCAAGTGGAATCTTTTCCCACACGAACATCACAACGGCAAACAATAAGAATAAAAGTGTTATTGTTGCTGGACTCATATCTTTTTCCTCCTCCGTATAATATTTGATATTTGATATTGTATCCAATTTCTGAGTTTAAGATATAACAAAAAACCGAAATCGTCAATACCTTTTTGACAATTTCGGCAATTTATATATATTCCACCTATTCAATTTGTGCATCTATTACAAGTAATGTGTTAAATTAGTAACTTACATCTACACATAATATGTCAGCATATCATCACGACTACGCATGATATGCTCATACATCCTCCGCTGTGCAAGCTGCACATCATGAGCCTTGATTGCTTCGTATATAGCCTCATGCTCCTTTATAGAAATGCCCGCATATTCCTCCTCTGTGACCATGCTGCCCATTGAAAGTCCGTTCCATAGTTCTGCGATCATATTTTCCATCTTTTTGTTGCCAGATGCTGCCCAGATTTCACTATGAAACTCACGGTTTAAATCCGCATATCTGCTATAATCTCCGGAAGCGGTCATCTCCCTTGCATCCAGGTATGACTGCTCTATCTTGCTGATATCGATATCAGGTGAAGCAGCAAAACCTGCACATGCGCTCTCGAGTATGCCTCTAAGCTGATAGTGCTCCCTTATGTACGTCTCTGTAATTCCAAGTACTATTGCTCCCTTATTCGGTCTTAGCTTGATAAGTCCGTCATGCGCTAATATCTGAAAAGCCTCACGCACGGGAGTTATAGATACATTAAGCTGCTGCGCTACACTTTCCAGTGTAAGATTTTCTCCCTCTTTTAGCTGTTTTGACAAAATTGCCTTGCGCAGCTCCGATGCTACACGCTCCTTCGCTGACGGAATCTTTATCGGTTTAAGTCCTATCATAATTACTTTTTCCTCTTGTTATCTTTTAATTTTATATGCTTCCGAATCATCTGTCATTATTCAGTATAAAATAAGTCACCAATTACCTGCTGCTTTCTTCCCTCTCTGCTATAACAGCCTCACAAAGACTTCCAAAATATTCTCCCAAAAGTTCTCTGACAATATTTATATCCTTATCCGAATATGCCTCTGCTATTTTCGATAACAGCTCAAGTCTTCGCGCATTTTCCCTGCCTGCTGCCGTCTCTTCAACCGCAAACCTGATATAGCACCAAAGACCATTTTCAAGAATATGTGTAAAATACTCGTTATGACTATTGGATATAATTGTCTCATGAAACTGCAGCTCTGCAGACAATTTTTCATTTATAGCAGATGGCTCATGTACGCAATTGGGCTGCTCACTGTTATCACTGACCGCTTTATCCCACAAACATATACCAGACTGCAGCATTCCCTTTAGCAGTTTTATCTCCACATCTGAAAGCAGCTCATAGATTTCCGTTATCACCTCGTCCGAAAAATCAGCAACCACCACATGCCTTGTTGCCAGTCTCTTTGCCAATCCCTGCGACTCAAGTATCTGCAATGCCTCCCTGATTGGTATTCTCGAATAACCGAGACTATCCGCAAGCTCTTCCTGTCGCAATGGCACTCCTGATGACATACGTCCTGATAAAATTTCATTCTGAATAGCTTCCGCTATATAATCGCATACTCTTTTATTTCTCATAATATATTATTATATATGATTTTGGATACAATTTCCAGTCAAACTTATTACACCGATTTATCCTAATCTCTCACATCCGCATAATCCAGATCAAACCCTATCCACACCTTAGTTCCTTTTCCAATCTCTGACTCCATGCGGATTGTATGCCCCAGCTTGTCTGCCATCTGCCTGCACAGATAAAGCCCAATTCCCGTAGCCTTCTTATCGGCATGACCATTGTAGCCTGTGTAGCCCTTTTCAAAAACGCGTGGCAGATCCTCGGCTTTGATTCCTATTCCGGTATCCTTTATTGTAATAAAAAACCGGTCTTTTTCCTCTGCAGTTTCTATTGTAACAACCCCCTGCGGTGTATATTTTATGGCATTTGAAAGTATCTGTTCCAGCATAAATGCAAGCCATTTTCCGTCAGTATATACCTCCTGCCCGGTTCCTGAATAATTTATCCCAATATGCCTTCGTATCATAATTTTTGCATATTTTTTAATGGTATCACGTATGACACCATCCACACTGACTTTTTCAAGCACAAAATCATTTTCGGTGCTGCTCACACGCTGATACTGCAAAGCCATACTGACATATTCCTCTATGCGGAACAATTCGTCCTCAAACGAGTCCATGTTATCTGACAGCTCTGTGAGTGCAGCCTGTTGTTTCAAAGCAGCACCGATATTCCCACCGGTCATATCGCCTATATGGCACTGACTCTGTTCATCATCACATATAAACTGCCCAAGCTCCTCCCGCTCTGCCTCAAGCAGTAGTTTCATAGCCGATATCGGGGTCTTTATCTGGTGCACCCACATTGAGTAATAATCTCTCATCTGTGATTGTCTGATTGCAGCACTGCTTTCTGACTCACTTCTTGCAATACTTTGATTTTCCAGCAGTCCATGATAAAGCATCTCCACATCATCTGTTGCTTCCGGAAGCTGTGCCTGTTCCTCAACCGGACGCTTTAAAGCATTGCTTAGAGCTTTTACCTTGCTGCTATATCTGAAAAATCCAACCAAAACTGTTATCAGAAGAAGTATTGCATCAAGCACTGCCGCATACACCAGATCCTGTTTACGTGCACCAATCAGGTACATGTAAAGCAAATGGATACATGACATTGTGACTATCATCAGAATCCATATATAGTTTTGTTTTATAAAGTTTGTCAGATGCGGTTTGTTTTGTATTTTTGCCATGACCTCTCACCCCAGCCTGTACCCAAGCCCCTTTTTTGTGACAATAAAGCTCTCAAGCCCTATAGAATCCAGCTTTTTACGCAGCCTGTTGACATTCACCGAAAGTGTATTCTCGTCCACATACGCATCACTCTCCCACAGCTTTTCCATTAGAAGGCTGCGTGATACAATCCTTTCTTTGTTGTCAAAAAGTGTCTGCAATATTTTGAGCTCATTCTTTGTAAGCTCGAGCCTTTTGTCGTCATAGGTTATGGTGGCATCAGATATATTGAGCATGGCGCCATTATGCTCCAAAACACTGTTGTTTGCGCCAAAATCATAGCAGCGCCTGATGATAGCCTGTATCTTTACGGTCAGCACATCGAGGTCAAACGGCTTTGCTATAAAGTCGTCTGCCCCCATACTGACTGCCATCACTATATTCATATTATCAGCAGCGGATGACAGGAAAACCACAGGAACCTTTGATACCCTTCTGATTTCCGTACACCAGTGATACCCATTGTAAAACGGCAGACCGATATCCATAAGCACAAGATGCGGATCAAATGATGCAAATTCTGACATTACAGCATCAAATTTCTGCACCACATGCACATCATAATCCCATTTTTCCAAATGTCTTCTGACAAGCTTTGCTATGGTCTCGTCATCCTCAACCAAAAATATTCTATACATTATTTTCCGCTTTCTTCCATGATAATCTCAGCCGCATCTATGATGAGCTGTGATGCCTTCATACGAAGTAAATCCGGCTTGAGCTGTGCCTTTGGAATCACCTGCTTTACAACGTCAACAGGCTGACCATACTTCTGTGAAATAAGCTCATACTGCTCATCCATCTCCTCGTCAGATACAGTGATATTTTCCACTCTGATGATTTCATCGAGAACAGCCTCAAGCTTGACCTGCTTCTGTGCTACCGGCTTGAGTTCATCCTTTAAGCTATCCATAGTCTTGCCTGTCATCTGAAGATACTGCTCCATAGCCACACCCTGCTGTGCAAATGATGCTGCCATCTGCTGAAGCTGCATATTTACCGCTGTCTCTACTGCCTGTGGCGAAACAAGGCATGAGCTGCTTTCAAGAATCTGGTCATAGAGCTTTTCCCTTGCCGCATCTGCCTTTCTTGCCTCTACCTGGTACTCAAGATACTCGTTGATATATTTCTTTAAATCCTCCACTGACTGTACCTCAGGGAAATTGAGAGATGCTGCAAACTCATCGTTCAGCTCTGCTTCCTTCTCATTGTAAATCTCGTGCAGCTTAACCTTGAAAACAACCGCTTTGCCTGCAAGCTCCGGCGCATGATACTGCTCAGGGAATGAGAGATTGATGTCTCTGTCCTCACCGATTTCCATGCCTACAAGCTGCTCCTCAAAGCCCGGAATAAAAGAGCCTGAACCGATTCCCAGAGGATATTTCTCAGCCTTTCCGCCCTCAAACGCAACTCCGTCCTTAAAGCCCTCGTAGTCTATTACTGCCGTGTCGCCCATTGCTAACGGGCCTGTTTTCTGCTCTCTGACAGGATTTCCTGAAAGAAGTGTCGCTATCTGTGAATTAACATCCTCCTCTGTATATGCAATATAAGGGATGTTTGCCTTTAATCCTTTGTAATTTCCTAATACGATGTCCATGATTATACCTTTCTTTTATGTGTATTTATATCTGCTTAACGAAGCTGTTATATGCAAATAGTATACACTAGTTACCAAATAAAGCCAATAAAAACTCATTGCATGCTTTAAAAAGGATTGTAAGGCTGTGATACGTGAAAATGGTTCTAATCTTACGCAATCAGGCTATTAATAGCCTTCAATTCATACAATGTAAATGGATCAATATCTATACAATCACTTTCATCCATTTTTCCGGAAATATCCCATGCAAGCGTTCCATTCATTACCGTACATGCATTTTTAAAATTTTCAATATCTCTCAAAGGCTCAAAAATTGAAGATTTAAGATCCTGTGTTGTATCATAATCAACTATTTTACCATCATCAAAGAAAACCTGTACATGATAATTATCTAAAGGTATTACCTGTACAACTGTAGGAAAATATTCATTCATATATTTCACCTCTCATTATATAAGTGGATTAATTTTGTTCAATGGTTTCATGTCCTTGGCCAATTCCCAATTCTGCATTAATTCATCCTGATGAATCGTACACCAGGCCAATATCAATCGTAATTGTTTATTCGGCAAAGAGCCTCTTATTACTTGTATATTATTAATATCTACTAATGCTTTATGTCCATTATATTCAGCATGAAAATGTGGTGGCATATGGTCATTATAATACATAGTGACTCTAATCCCATAAAATAATGATATCTCAGGCATATTTTACCCTCTTTCTATAGAAACAAATCCGCAATACTATATCAATAGTATAGCGGATTTACATCTAAAACACAAATTAGAAATTATCCTTTTATTTCCTGTATTCTAAATGTTTATGTACTACGACCAATATTATAACTCAATCAGGAAAAGAAATGCCAGTCCATAATAGGTCACAACTGCCACCAGATCATTCACTGTAGTGATAAGAGGACCAGATGCAACCGCCGGGTCAATCTTTATCTTGTGGAAAAACATCGGAATCACTGTGCCCACAAGGCTTGAAATTGCCATTGCCACAAGCAGTGAAACTCCTACACAGCCTGATACCGCAAATGCTCCAAGCCATGTGTAGCCCTTGAACAGATGCACATATATTCCGAGAAATACAAGTGCCATTATTCCAAGCAAGCCACCATTTACAAGGCCTATTCTTACCTCTTTTACTACAAGCAAAAGCTTCTGCTTACCGCTTAGATTCTCATCCATGAGCACTCTGATTGTGACAGCCAGTGACTGTGTTCCTACGTTTCCTGCCATGTCAAGTACCAGCGACTGGAAGCAGATGACTATCGGCAAAGCCGCTACCACATTCTCAAATATTCCAACTACGGAAGACACTATCATTCCCAAAAAAAGCAGGATGATAAGCCATGGCATTCTCTTTTTCATGCTCTGCAGCGTGGTTTCCTTCAGATCCTCCTCTGCGGTCAGTCCGGCGAGCTTTGCATAGTCCTCACCCATCTCATTGTCTACCATCTCTACAATATCATCAGATGTGATGACTCCGAGGATATGCTTATCCTTTGAGAGCACCGGAATTGAATCCTCAGCGTAGTCCTTGATTGTGTCGATACAATCATCGATTTTCTCATGGTCGAGCACATATGGATATGAATGGGCTATAATGCTTTCCAGATTCATGCCTTCCCTGGCTGTGATTAAATCCTTTAAATCAATAGCTCCCGCAAAGCATTCATCTGAATCAACCACATATATAGTCATGATATTGTCGTTTTCGCCCGCCTGCCTCACGAGCTGGCTCATCGCCTGCTTCACTGTCAGGCCGTCCGGAATACAGATGTAGTTGGTTGTCATATAGCTGCCGATTTCATCATCGTCATATGACAAAAGCATCCTGACATCCTTTTCCGCTTCCTCATCCAGATGCTCTACAATCTCCTTCTTGTCCTCATCCTCCAGATTTTCAAGCAAATCGACAGCATCATCCGAATCCATCAGCGATACTACCCTTGCCGCCTGCTCCACAGACAGCTCATCAAAATAGGCCTGCGGCTCATCAAGATATGCAAAAATCTCCGCCGTCCGCTGTGTTCCAAGGAGCCTGTAAAGACGTTTGCGCTCCTTCTCGTTCATTCCTGCAAGCATATCAGCAATATCATTCTCATGATAATCTGACAAAACCTCCAGAATTTCCTTATCCGTTTTGTGGCTTCTCAATAGAACAAGAAGCTCTTCATATTTCTTTGTATTCATCTCCATTTCTCTCCTTTCTCATTTCCGATAGCATTTTCCACATAAAATAAACATATGTGGTTCTCCAAAATCCCAGGATTTTGGAACATAAAAATCATTCCATGATAGAAAGGACGAAACCCGTGCACTCCATAAATTTGCGCACGAAAAAAGCACCTAACGGTGCCCTGATATATAAACAAGTATGCATTTGTGCACAGCAAAACACAGCACGGCGTAAGCCGATATTCCTTAATATGCCTACACTGTACCTCTAAAAACTGTCCGATGATGAATCCTTCCACGGACAGAATCCACTATGCCTGCCAATACAATACTCACTTGTATATCAGCACCGATGTTGTTCTTACTTCGCCCAAGACCATCACTACTGTCCATGAAATTCACCTCCATACTTAAATTCTAAAATTAGTGTAATCATTAACCGTTGAAATTGTATCATCAATATACACAATTTTCAACCCATTAATTATATGATTAAAGGGTCAAAAGGTATCATCGATGCATGCTTGCATGCAATTCGATGTATAACTTAGTGACCCTCATATCATTATATCTTAAGACACACCATACCTACATTTTACAAGCACGAAGCGTAAGCACCGGACAAAGACAGGTGCACACACGCGACAATTTTGCCACAACGTAAGGGGCGTAGGTCCCGGGTCTCGGTGTGGAGTGGCGGCATGTGCTCTCGTGTGAGCGCATAGCGAAGCTGCCTAGATACTGTAGAAATTATGCCCATGAAACGCAGAAATGCCCCGCCAAGGACGGCGGGGCAAGGATTATATGCGCCATGGACGGCGCATATAATCCGGTTTCGTCAATCATAGAAACCCTAAAAGCATAATTTCGTACAGAATCTTGGCAGCGAAGCGTAGCGAACGCGAGAGTACATGCCACCACTCCACACTGGGACCCGGGACCTGCGCCCCGTCCACCCAAGAAAAAATTCATTAAAATCTACTGGTTCTCTGTCGGTTCATCTGTCTCCGACTCACTGTCGTGCTCCACTGCAGGATCCACATATGTATACGTATTCTCAGACTTTCTGAAAATGGTATCACTAGATCCAACCTGGCACACAGTTATCTCATCACCATCACTGATGTCTTCCTTCTTGATAGCAAGCACACCTGCTGAGAGATAAGTCGAAGCCACCTTGGAGTCGTTGATATAAACCTTACTCCAGTTGGTAAAGTTGTGACCGTAAATATATACTGTATCACCGGTCGATGAATCAGACACATTTGTGATGTCCACCTTGTCAATTCCCATGACAAGATCTGAAGCCGGATATAGATCTGTGCCGTTGTAGCAGTAGCGCTTTCCATAAAGGATATCGTACTGTAACAGGTCAAGACCATCCTGATATGATGCCTCATCTGTACTGTTCATCTGAGTCTGATGATAGTTCATGATAGTTCCCTCATGGATACCTACAGTGTCTGTAGTCTGGGCAAGAAGCTGGTAAGCATAAAGGTCAGCATCCTCCTTTGGCAGTCCCATGTTGTTCCATGTGATGTACTTTGTCTTGTAGATATCACCTGACTTCATATCAGAATTCTGAAGTCCCATTGTAGGGAGGTGATCGCCAAACATAACAACGATGGTGTCCTCATCTCTCTTAGAAAGCTCATCTGTGAGCTCCTTGATGAAGCGGTCAGCCTCGTTGAGCTGGTTTACATAATATGTCCAGGCATTTTTCATGCCCTCGTCCTCAACACCTGATACGGTGTATGTAGGATTTTCAATAACAGGCTCCTTTGGATAGTCACCGTGAGTGCCAACTGTGATGATATAAGTAAAATCAGACTGATTTGGTGTAGCATCAAAGGTCTTCATAGTCTCGCTGACGAGAATATCATCTGTAGGCCAGCTTCCGTTTGGAGTGTACTCTGTGATATTCATGAGCTCCTTGCTTGTAAATGTATCAAAGCCCATCTTAGAAAATGCATTGGTACGGCTGTAGAAATTACCACCGTTGTTGTGCACTACATGTGTTGCATATCCAATCTTAGATAAATCAGAGGCAATGCTCTCGCAATCTGTCTGCTTTAAGATAGTCTTGTATGGATACTCTCCTGTACCGAAATACTGCATGCTGAGTCCTGTAAGCATCTCAAACTCTGTGTTAGCAGTTCCTGCTCCGACTACAGGTACATTCAGATATCCGCTTGAATAGTTTTTCTCAAGCTCATGGAATGTAGGAATAGGATCCTCATTCACCTGAAGGAAATTAATCTCGTCCGGGTCACAGAATGACTCTAAAAGCACACAGATGATGTTTGGACCGGTCTTTCCGTCCACTGTGGTGGTCTGCTTCTGAGAATTGACCTTCTGCTCTACATCTTCCACATTCTGCTTATTGTAGTCATCCGGCTTTTTCATTCCACGGTCCACTACGGTAGATGAGAATGAGTATACAAATCCATAATCATCATAGCCCTGGGCGATGTTTGAATAGTAGCTGGCAACTACATTGGTATTCTGTGCCACATTGGTTGTGACAGGGATTGCCACGAAAAGCAGTGCTAAAAATGCCACTGAAACACCTGCATAACGGATTTTGCCTGTATATTTAGGCCCCTTGATAAAAAGTGCCACAAGAAACAGTGCAAATGCACCAAGTCCAACTACAACTATTGTAGCCTGCTGCGCTGTGAAATAGCTGGTATTGTTCATGGCTAAAAGCTCCGGAATACACTTTAAATCAGTATAACCAAACGGTGTGACACGGTTTGAAAGCACACAGCCGTTGATGATTCCGAGGATAGTCCAAAAGCCTGTAATTATTACCCTTGCAAAAGCTCTGCGCCTGAACAGATACACAAGTGAAAATGATACAAACACTAAAAATGAGTTGTACATGAACGCAAGTGTATGTGCATCTACGAACTTACATGCAGAGATAAAACTCCTGCGCGAGATAATCTCCACTATAAATACGATAGCCATAGCTATGATTGCATGGAATAAAAGCGAATATTTATTTAAAAAATCAATTCTGCGATAATATTTTTCTGAATGAATCTTGTCTTTCTTTACAAAGAGCTTTTGTTTAATGACATTCAATACATCAAATATTTTCTTCATATTTTCCTCCTATTTGCCTTTCTTTTACCTTCTCTTTACTACATGATAATATAGACAAAAATATGCACAAAAACAAGGGCATTTTTTTATAAAAATTGACGTTAAAATTATTGTTTTTGGGTAAATATTGATAATAAAATTAACTCTTTTTCCCTATTTTGGTTGTTTTCGTAAATTTTGAGTATAAAAACTATTGTTTAATCCGTTGGTAATATGATTATGAAGCCAATGGATTGAAATGTAAATAGGGAAATCGCATATTTAAAGAAAGTTTAATATTTAATAGTGCGTGGCGAATGCCACAGATTCAGGTGCCGCAGACTGCATACCCGTGAGCTACGCTATGCGATTAAGATTCTGTACGAATTATGCTTGAAGGTTTTCTATTAAATACAGGCATATATACCGCACCCAGCGGATATATGCCTGCTTCATTACGAAATATTTAAATGCGCTCAAGTACTTCGGTTGCTTTTGCGAGGTGGTCGTTTTCTATGCTGTAGAAATCACCCTTATCGGCGATAGCTGCATATGATGTATCGAGTGGCAGCTTGCCAAGTACCGGTACTGAAAGCTCTTTGGCGATCTCGTCTATATGGCTCTCTCCGAAAAGCTTTATATCCTTGCCGCAGTCAGGACATTTGAGATAGCTGAAGTTTTCTACCACACCAAGCACTGTGATATGCATTGCCTCTGCCATGTTGTAGGCCTTTTTGACAATCATATTGACAAGCTCCTGTGGTGATGTGACGATTACGATTCCATCTACCGGGAGGGACTGGAATACGGTGAGAGGTACATCTCCTGTTCCCGGTGGCATATCAACGAATAGATAGTCTATATCGCCCCATGCTGTCTCATTCCAGAACTGTTTTACTACTCCGGCAATGACTGGGCCTCTCCAGATAACCGGATCCTCCTCGTTGTCCATGAGCAGGTTTACTGAGATGAGCTTGATGCCCTCTTTTGTCTCATACGGATGCATCAGGCCGTTTTCGTCTCCGAGTATCTGGTCATGTGCGCCAAACATCTTTGGTATTGACGGTCCTGTGATATCGGCATCGAGGATACCTACCTTGTAGCCCTTCTTTGCCATGTTTACTGCCAGTGAGGATGTGACGAATGATTTTCCTACTCCGCCCTTTCCACTGACAACTCCTATTACATGCTTGATGTTTGAAAATTTATTCTGCTCTACGAGGAAGCTCTGTGGTCCGCCATTATGTGATGGACAGCCCTCGCAGCTTGATTTTGTGCAGCTTCCCGCGCTGCTACAGCTACTGTTTTCCGGCATTTTTATCTCCTTTTCCTATGAGAAGGCAATTGTTGTATTTCACAAAATATATTTGTGATTGCGATTACTTCTCATATCATGTGTTTATTTATGTGTTTATCGTTCATATTTCATACGATATCTCTATATGGTAGTATAACACGTATGCAGCATTTTTTATGCTTTTTTTCAAAAACACCCCTATTCCCACCTGTTTAATCGTATTTATTTCGTGACTATTTCACGGAAATTCAGCCACCTTTTCATGTTTTGTCACTACATATCCATAATCGTGCTACGTTTTCCCTTTTTATTATGTGGATATTCACGCAGCTTTATAACATAATCGAGCTTCTTGTCATAAATGATTGTCAAGGAGTTAATTAAGGTTAATTAATGTAAATTAGTGAATTTTTAGAATAGCATTGCTAATCTCTCCAAATACTACTATAATTATAATTAATTCATATGAGGAGAATAACAGATGTGTCTTACAATTGATGAACTTAGAGGTTTGTGTACTCCCGACAATATTTATTTAACACTGCATGCGTCAAAAAGACTTGAGCAACGTGGTATCCTCATTGACGATGTCATATCATGTATCATGACTGGTGAAATAATTGAGGAATACCCTAATGACTATCCATATCCCAGTTGCTTAACACTTGGAAATCTGAATACAAAATGTCCATTACATGTTGTAGTCGGTTCCAATCACGAACAGCTCTGGATTATCACCGCATACTACCCGTCTTCAGACAAATGGGAGTCCGATTTAAAAACAAGAAAGGAGAATTGATATTATGAAATGCTTCCTGTGCAAAGGTGATACTGTCAAAAGTACCACAACTTATATGACTGCATATAAAAACTGTTATATTATTATAAAAAATGTTCCATGCCAAAAATGTTCACAGTGTGGTGAAGAGTTTATTAATGGCTCCACAATGCAAAAAATCGAGTCCATTATATCAAAACTAAAATCCATGCTACCAGAAATAACTGTAATTGACTTTCAAAATGCAGCCTAAATTTCACATAATAAATGCCGGATGAAATATCATATTTCTATCCGGCATTTTCATTTATAACCTCATTATTCTTTTGCTTTAAACTTCATCTTCAATTAAATTTTCTCCCATTTTCAACAACAAAAACCGCCACCAGCGAGCTTACCAGCAGAAACATCGGATACAACAGATACGGCAGTATATTAAAGGCTGACACATCATGCCCCAGCTCGTGTACTGCCGATATAGCCACTAGCATCTGCGCTCCATATGGTATCATCCCCTGAAAAATGCACGAAAATGTATCCAGTATAGACGCTGTTTTACGTGGGGTTATGTCATATTTCTGAGCCATTTCCTTTGCTATCGGATTTGCCATAACTATAGCAACTGTGTTGTTGGCAGTGGCAATATCGATAAGTCCTACCAGAAGTCCCATACCGAGCAGTCCACCTCTTTTGCCCTTGAATGTCCTGTAAATACCCGAAAGCAGGGCATCAAAGCCACCATATTCACGAATCAGCGCACACATGGCTGCCACAAGCACTGCAACCATACAGGTTTCAAACATGCCTGACGCTCCACTTCCCATATTGGTAAGCAGATCGTATGGTGCTGTATTTCCTGTTGCGAGCATTATGACCGTTCCCGATATGATTCCTATTATAAGCACTACAAATACATTTATTCCGGCAATTCCACCGAATAGCACGAGAATATACGGTACTATCTGCAACAGATGATATTCCTGCGATACAGCGCCCGCGATATCTGTCCTGAATGACAGAATTGCTATAACAACCAGCGTCATTACTGCCGCCGGAAGTGCAATGAAAAAATTCTCCCTGAATTTGTCCTTCATCTGACAGCCCTGTCCGTTACATGCGGCAATGGTAGTATCTGATATAAAGGAAAGGTTGTCTCCGAACATCGCGCCACCCATTACGGAGCCTATACAAAGCGGCAGACCAAAGCCCGATGCATCCGATACTGCTGCCGCTATCGGCACAATCAGCGTTATGGTTCCAACCGATGTCCCCATCGCAATAGACACAAAGCATGCCACAACAAAAAGCACCATCACCGCGAACCTTGCCGGTATCAGTGACAGCATGAAATATGCCACGCTCTCCGCACTACTTCGACCTACTACACCCACGAATGCTCCCGCGGTAAGGAAAATGAGCAGCATTGTTATGATATTTTTGTCAGCCAGTCCCTGTGCCATTATCTCTAGCTTTTGGTCGAATTTCACACTACGATTCTGCAGACATGCCACCAGTATTGCCACGAGGAATGCTATTATGATGGGCACATTATAAAACCCCATCGGAATTTTCATTACATATTCAAAAAGTATTCCCAATCCCAGATACAGTACGAGAAATACTGCTATTGGTAACAGGGCTATTGGATTTTGTTTTTTCACGTTTATATGTTTCCTTGACATTTTTTTAGCAATTTTTATCATAAGTAATCATCATTAGTATGTCAATAATAATATGCTATTTATTATAATTTTATGTAACTGTTCAGTACCTTCACAGTTGTGAGCCGCAAGCGTTTCGCGCTGAGTTAAAAGGATAGCACGATGTAAATCCCAAAACAGGCTATATTTTTGAGCTGTTTTGGGGGTTATAGTGATTTCAGCTACTTTCTGCCAGGTCTTTCCCGGAAGTTTTGCTGGGTTTTGGGTGCTGTTTTAGGAAGTTTTGCTGGGTTTTGGGTGCTGTTTTAGGAATTTTTGCAGTTTCAGCTACTTTTTCCCGGGTCTTTTCCGGATGTTTTGCAAACAATTTTGTTTTCAATTTAATGGTATCAAGCTTGTACTTGACAAAATGAAAAAACATGAGTTCATTCCGACTAATCATCTTACAGTAACATAGTCATATAAATTGGTATATACATAATTCCGTCCTGATATTTTAAATCCTTCGTATAAATAATGAATCTGTTCTCACACTTTAACTGATATTTCTGAAGCAGATAGTCAAATGATTTGTGCGACATATAGTTTGAAGATTTTACTTCAATCGGACATATCTTCTTTTTCTTCACAATCATAAAATCAATTTCATATTTCTTTTCTCTGGTCGTTCCCTCCGGCACGTACAAATATTCATGAAAATACAACTCATGTCCAGCTGCTCTGAGCATCTGTGCTACAATATTTTCAACAATCATTCCCTGATTAATTCCCAGATTGTCTATAATCAGAGCCTTATATAAATCTTCATCTGTACTGTCCCGGTTCTTCATAATCTGTGTAACCAACAGTCCGGTATCACCCATATATAATTTGAAATTGCTTCTGTCCGCAAACAGCTCCAGTGCAACCTCCGGTTTTGTCACATTGATACACTCATTTCCTATCATTGCTTCAGAAATAAAACTGACCGCATCCATATAATTCTGATAACGCGCATTTTTATCTACCATAGAAAGTTTGAAATGTGAATTTTTATTCTCTAGCTGCTCTGGTATTGTTCGATAAATAACTGACGCTTTTTCCCTGTTTTCTGTATCGTATTTTGCCAGATCCTCTTCGTAAAGGCTCAGAATATTCCGTTTAACAAAATCAATTTGTTCATAACTTTTCCCTGAAACATAAGCATCTACTGCCTGCGGCATCCCACCTACAACCATATAGGTACGAAAGCTTTTCATAATTCTCCGGTGAATCGCATCTCCAAGTGGCTTCCTTTTTTCAAAAGATTCTCTGATCGTAGGAATTGTAACCTCATCATTGATTGCCCATAAATATTCTTCAAAATCCATCGGATACATCTTAATCCGGTACTCTTCCGAAGGAATCAGAATATCCTTTACATTTTTCCGGATTGAGATTAGAGAGCCTGTCTCAATATATTCATATCGACCATCAGCGACTAGATATTTTATCGCCTGCCGTGCCTGCGGAAACAACTGTACCTCATCGAAAATAATCACGCAGTTCTTCCCTTTTAAACGTTTTCCTTTCAGAAGAAATAAGTTCCTGAAAAAAGTATCCAGATCATTCATGTTCTCGACAAAATTATTTTTTACATCCTGGTTTTCTCTTGCAAAATCAAGAATCATATAGTCATCATATTCCTTTTTTGCAAACTCCTCTACAATGGTACTTTTCCCGATACGTCTAGCCCCTTCAAGCAATACTGCCGATGTTCCTGCTGCCAATGTTTTCCACTCAATCAATTTGTCATAAACTTTTCTTTTAAAAATCATTCAGCATTCCTCATTTCATTTTACTTGGTAGTATTATAGCATATTTCCACCTCAATTCTACCATTTTTCACGAAAATGCAAAATTTTTTCGCCTATTTTTTAACGAAAAGCAGAAATGTTTATACCTGCTTTTTAACGAAAAACAGAAATGTTTATATCAAGTTTTTAACGAAAGCACAAAATGTTTGTTGTTTCATTTCTTAAATGCGTTATTTCCGGTTTATTCGCTCAGAAATTCAGCCACCTTTTCTATCTGCGCACTATTGTACTCCATATATTCCAGATAATACTTTTTCACGGTCTCATTCTGCACTTCTTTTTTATAGAGCCACTGTCTTGTTTTAGCCTCCGGTGCAAACAGCACTGCCTGATATTGTGGAGAAAATATCTCATCGAGGCTACAGGCTGATTTGTCCAGCACGCAATTGTAGTCCATATTTTTTTCCGCAAAATACCGATTCAATGCTTCCGCAAACTTTTTTGCTTTTCTCACATGGACAGCATATTCCACCGGATTATACGGCTCTCCTTCTATTACCGGCACCTGCCATACTAAAATACATTTTTTCATCTCTTTGTACTCCTTTCATTTTTGCCAAATTTATATAGATATCTTTTATGGTCTTTTACACGCTTTGTAACCTCATCTGTCTCTTATTATACATACAAAAAACCGCAATAACAAACATCACTATCAGAACAGGAATCTGCAATGCAATGTCTGATAAATGATATGGTCCGCTGTATCGATATCTTTCTTATCTTGATACTCTCTTTTCCAGCTCATGTATGTATGATAACAAATGCTCTTTTCTCTGTGAAACCGTGTCTAGACCAAACAACTCTGATAACCTTACTGCCACGCTCAAGTCCGAATTAATAAAAATATTCCATCCTATTTTCAGCCCGCAAAGAATAAACACCACACCTATAACTTTTATTTCCCAATAATAAAAATTTATGCAGAACCATACTCCTGTCAGTTCAAACAAAACTATCCAAAATATCTTCTTTCTGTTCTGAATCTGTATTTTCTCCAGTTCCTTATACTTTCGAAGATTATACTCTAAAGTATACGCCAAATCATAATCAGGCAGATTTGTATGTGCAATCCTTCCCTCTTCCGTAATAATAGTGGTCCGATTCACTCTATAGTCATGTAACATGACAGCCACACTTACACACAACATAATTCCACCAAGCCAAAGCATGTTTTGATACTTTTTGCAATCTACTTCCTGTATACATATGCCCTTTTTCAAGCTGCTAAGTGAAAAATCCGGCACCTGTTCATACCATTCCATAGAAACATCTTTTTCTGGCAACACTTTACCAATTAAATCAACCTTTCCCTCTAACTGTTCTTCCAGATTCTTATCGTATACCTTCACTCTCACATAAGTATTATCCATGTATGGAATATTGTATACATAGTAATCTCCGAAAAATGTCACCTCTACCTCACACTGTCCTGAAGAAACGTCTGAATTGTATTCATCAAGCGGTTTGGACAGATAATCCATTAATTGGAACTTGACATACTCGCCCGGACGCAAAACTGACTTTTCATAATCCGTGGCATTATCATATTTGAATAATGAAATTCCATTTATCGCAAGTATTATAATACTTATGATTACAAAAATCCCTGCACAAATTGTCCGATAAGATATTGATATGTTTCTTTTCATTGAACATTCCCATAGAATCCTTACTATAAATTTCCATAATGTGAATTAATTATATGATTATGTAATTTTCCCTCACATGCCACCTTAGCACTAGCATTACTTATTAAAAATGGCCAGTACGTTGCTTTAAATATTTTACCACAATAATTACATTTTGCAGAATATGTCGCAAATTCAAATATATAAAAAATACACCAGTTTTATTGTTCATGTATATTCCTCATAATTATCCTTTGATTGTAATGACATCAAACATAAAATTTGATGCCATTACTTTTGTGCATCACCACACAATTACTAATCACCCAAAAATTCTATAAATAGCTGTACCTACTCCATATCCTATATTGTATAGCATAAGTCCAATTATCCCTATAATTAATATATTTCCATAAGTTTTATGTTCCATATACCAGCTAATGATTTCTTGCATATAATTCACCCCTTAGATTTTTATTTATTGATGTCAGGCACCAATGTGTCCACAATTTTCTATAAAACTTATAAAGCTAACCCAAATAAAACCGCTAATATTATCCCTTTATCTTTCCAGCCCCATTTTTTCTGTTATAAATCTTCATCCTAATCTCATTAATCTCCCATGCAAAAAATGGAAATACACCTGCAACTATAATTGAAATAAGTAAATAGATTACATTAATTTTTTTACCAATACACGATGCTATAAAAATCCCCATCATGATCATTGCAATACCACAAAAATGTTTAACATAGTATTTCCAAAATCCGTTTTTCCTCTCTTCAATCCACTTGTTCTCAAAATCAAGTTCCTGTTTTCTTTCCATATTCAATATTGGTTTACCTCATACCATTTTGCTATTATCAAATTTTTCTTTATGAATAGACCTATTAACGACATTTAACATAATTGTTGTCGCTGCCACCATAATATATGCCCCATTTGCCTTGTACTGCGCTATTGACTCATAAATATAAAACATCGTAGATAAGGCAAAAATATATAATACAGCAACCCATACCTTTATTTTATATAGTCTACTCACTTTCATATCTATAACCTCCATAATCTCTCATTAATTATTCATGCAATAAATATAAATGCCAGCATTAACATCCATACCTTTCGATTTTAATTAACATTTTCATTAAATAAATAGTAGTTAGCCTGAATTATTTATTATAATTCAGGCTAACTTATATTAGTTTTTTATACTATGCCGTATTATAAGAATACTTCCAACCGCAAAAATAAAATATAATACATAGCTTAGTGTATCGCTGTTTTTAAGTTGTGGAAAATAGTATTTAACTGATATTTTGACAATCACAAGAACAGCGGTCAGTATTAAACAGCAGCCAAACGACAACAGTATCTTCTTCATAAATATCTCCCTAGTAGATTTAATTATAATTTTATTAGCAAATATCCTTGTCCGCAATATATAACACTGCGTTCGTTTCTTAAAATATAACATATTATTGCTCTTTTTAAAGAAATTCAGCAAAGAGAATTGTGCCTCTCCTTGCCGATTCCTTAAAATGATATTATCTATATATGAAATACATACTTCTTGATAATTTGCATCTGAATTAACACAATTATATATAACATCATTTGACCATATAATATTGCCTATTTAGATCCTGTAATTTTATCTCCAGCCCACTGAACAAACTTTCCTACACCATATACCGTACTCGAAACTACGATTCCTGTACCAACTACAATACCACCTGCTACAAGTACTCCTAGAACTAATGGCATTCCACCATCAACTGTATTAAGTTCATTCTGATTAAGTTCTGTAAATTCTCTGTCCATTATCTTTCTCCTTATCTAATTTTTAAAAACAAGAGCTCCACCTGCACATAATCCAACTGCTGCTCCAGCAGCTAATGCGTGACCAACCGTTACTTCTACTCCCCATATCACAAACAGTACAGGGAATGCTCCACCATCAATCATTTCAGTATCGTTTACAGAAAGTTCTGCAAACCCTTTTGAATTAATATTTTCCATTTTTATGTCCTTTCACTTTTGATTTTTCCCTACGCGCGCTCATAGGATTTATTTATATAAACCGGTAATCCCGGAATATACCTTATTTATTTTACTAATCCACCAAATTTATCTTGTCCAACACAAAATGCAGCACACTGTCATCATCAACAACAATTTTTGCCTGTGCAGCCATTCCACTTTTCAGATTTCCTTTTTCTCCATCCTTATTCTTTATCTCCATATTTTTACATTCTACTTTTACAACGTAATATGCATTCCCGGTATTCTGGTCTACAGTCACATCTTTTGCAATTTCTTTTACTGTTCCTGTAAAATATCCATATTCACTTGACGGATATGAAGCCATCTCAAATTTTACTTCCTGATCCGGTTTTATTTTTGCTATGTCAGAATTTTCCACATACACCTGTGCAAAATAACCTGACTGCTCCTTTGGATATATCTGTCCTATGGAATCTCCTTCCTGTATATATGTTCCATTTGAGATTTCCTTATTTGTGTAAAAATATCCTGATGATCCTGCCTTTATGGTACAGTTATTATTTTTTATATCATAATCTTTTAAATAAGCCTCATACTCCTGCTTCTTATCCTCATAAGTAAGAATTTCAGCCGACACATTTCCTTTTTCCGTAAGAATCTTTATATCTGACTCATCTGTATTATTAGAATTTTCTGTCTGCTTCTTTTGAAGTTCTACAGAGGATATATTAGATTTAAGGTTTTCTATCTGTTCATTTGCAGTTTCTATCTGCTGTTCTATTGTTGAAATCTCATTAGACTCAAGATTAGACAATGCCTGATTTTTTTCTGTATCCACCTCTGCCAGTTGTGATGAATCCATTGTGGTTTCATCCTTTTTATTGTCATATTGAAGTGCTGTATAATCATATGATGAAATATAACTTTTTACTATTGAATAGTAATATGTATCGTTTTGATCGAATGTGTTATTACGAGATACGATACATTGCTTTACATCGTTAAGTTTATTAATTTTTTCATTATACTTATCAATAGAATCATTGATAACTGTAATATTTTCATCGTATACCTCCCCAGTTTTATTCTTTTCCTTTCCTGCATCAATTGAAGTATTTAATAATTCTTTCCTGTCTTTAAATTCAGAATAATACTGGTTATCAGACATTGCATCAAATTCAGAATTATCTCCGTCAAGACTCTTCTGATATGCATTTAGCATGTCAAGACGCTGCTGTACACTATCAAGTTTACTCTTATAATCTTCGATAGTACTTCCAAGGTTTTCAATATCTACCTCATACAGTTCATCTCCCTCATTCACATACTGTCCGTCCTTTACCGACATTTTAGTTATCTTTCCTGTAACTGCACAGCTTACTGCCGTACTGTCATCGTCACCTCTAAAGACACTATCAGCTTTTACTACTATATCCATCCTGAAAAGATACATCCAGATCAGGGCTATTGCCAGAATTGCACATATTATATATATGGTGTACGGCACAAATCTGTTTGGCTTAGAATCATATACTTCCGTACTGTCACTTATATCCTTTAAATCCACAATTATAGGTTTCATAATTTTCCTCTTTTCATAATCGAAGTTATGCGGTTGCTTTAACATCCACAGTATCAAGAGACTGCTGTTTTACAAGCTGTGCATATTTGCCGCCCTTTGCTACCAGCTCTGTATGATTGCCACTTTCTATAATCTTTCCATCTTCCAGCACATATATCTTATCGCAATTTTTTATAGTGCTGAGTCTGTGTGCTATAAAGATAGTTGTAACATCTTTTGAAAATTCACTTATTGTCTTGTCAAGTGCCCTTTCCGTTATTGCATCAAGATTACTCGTAGCCTCATCCAATATCAATATATCCGGTTTTTTAAGCATGGCTCTTGCTATAGCCAGCCTTTGCCTTTGACCGCCTGACAGGTTTGCTCCGTTTTCCTCCAGTCTTGTCTCATATCTGAGTGGCAGTTTATTAATAAATTCATGTGCCTGCGCCTTTTTTGATGCCTCGATGATGTCATCCATCGTTGCATCATCCAGTCCCAGTGTAAGATTTTCAAATATTGAACCACTAAACAAAAATGTTTCCTGTGGTATATATGCGATTTTGTCTCTAAGTGTCTCTATCTGTATATCTTCTATATTATTATCATTTATCAGAATATTACCTGACTCTGCCTGATATAAGTGCAAAAGCAGTTTCGATAATGTTGTTTTTCCTGAACCGCTTTCTCCAACAAAGGCAATTTTTTCGCCCTTTTTTATTGTAAAATCTATATCCTCAAGTACCCTTTGCCTTGTTCCGTATCTGAAATTCACATGTTCGAATTTTATATCCCCGGCAAGACTTTCGGGTGCCATTTTTCTTTGTTCATTTTCCTGCTTTTCAGCTTCAAGATCAAGTATTTCCCCCAGTCTGTCTGCCGCTACGACTGCAGTCTGCATCTGCGGCTGCAGATCCACCAGATTTTTTACAGGATCAAGGAAATATGCCAGCAGTGAATTAAATGTAATAAGTGCACCTATTGTCATGTCTCCGTTTATAACACTGACACCGCCTGCCCACAGGATAACTACACCACCTATGAGTTCTACGAAAGTTTTCAGTGACACTTGTATATTGTTAGCCCATGTGAGATTGAATACACTTCTTAACAGTTTTACAAATTTTATCTCTGTTTCCCTGTTTACTTTTCTCTCCGCATTATAAGCCTTTACAGTCTGTATTCCATTAAGAGACTCGACCATATAAGACGTAAGCTGGGCATTATCTTCCATTTCTTTTCGATTAAGTTTTTCATACCATTTATTAAATCCAAGTACGATTACTGCGTACAGTACGATCATTATGATCGTGATAAAAAATAATTTTGAATTCTGTATGTATAAAATAATTGCTCCGGCAACTGCCATAAGAGTATCTATCATAATGGTAAGTGTTGCGCCTGATATGGCATCTCTTACCTTTCCTGCATCATTAAATCGTGAAATTATCTCTCCGACCTTCCTTGTTCCGAAAAAATTCATCGGAAGTTCCATTACATGCCTGTAATATCCCAATAATAATGCAATATCCAGTTTCTGACTAAGATACAAAAGTAAATGTGATCTGAATGCATTAAGAATTACCCTGAAAAGATTAAGCAGTATCACTCCTATTGATAAAGTCATGAGCGTTTTCTTCAATCCATCTGGCAGAACACTGTCTATCAATATCTGAAAATAGAATGCCGCCAGTATTCCAAGCACGGTATATATAAGAGATGCTAAAAAGATCTGAAATATAAGTTTCTTCTGTGGCATGAGCAGATGAAAAAATCTGGAGAAAATTCCTTTTGTCTCATCCTTTTTCTCAAATGTCTCATTCTTAACAAGAAGGATAAGGATACCGCTCCACTGATATTTCGGAGGTTTTCCCTCATCATGCACTTCTCCAAAAAACTCCTCCGGGGTAAGTTTTACAATACCTTCTCCCGGATCTGCAATCACAACCGTCTTTTTCGTTATTTTATGAATAACAACATAATGCAGTAATGCTCCATCTACGATAACATGTGCTATACATGGTAATGGAAACTCCGAGAAAAATGCTTCTTTATCTCCCTTTACTCCTTTGGCGCTAAATCCAAGCTGCTCGGCTGCTTTTATAACACCGTATGCATTTGTTCCCTGCTTGTCCGTACCGGCAACTTCACGTATTTTGCTGATACCTATTTTATATCCATTCTGTCTACAGATGGTTGCAAGGCATGCAGCTCCACAGTCGGTTATATCGTGCTGTTTTATACAATAGTATTTCATCATTTATTGTTCCTTTTCGCTATCGCTACTTTCAATATAAATGCCAGAAATATGTTCTGGCATTTATATCAATATCACTTACTTAATCTTTTTTATCAGATTTAGAACCCAATGCTATTCCCAAGGCACAGCCAAATGAAGTTCCAATTGGCAACATCACTATATTGTTTGTTGCAACACTAATTGCTACACCAATTGCCGTTCCTACTGCAACACCCATTGGAAGCCCAACTTTTTTATTCATAGCATTGTTCCTTTCTATTTTTTTCTATTTTTTCTACTAACTCCAGTGGCTATGCCGCCTGCAAAACCAGCTGCAACAAGCGTCCAAAATATAGCATCATCTACACCAAATATTCCACCTTCTACATCATATAATTCTTGCATACTTAATCTTTTAAAGTTGTCCATTTTTGTTTCCTTTCTTTAACCAGCAAAATATCCTACAATATGTCCTAATAACCATCCTCCTGCTAGAGCTCCTGTATAAATGAGTATCGGTGCTATTCCTCCATCTACCATCAGTTCATCTTCCTGCGTCATGACGCAAAATTTTTCGTTTACTTCCATTTTAATTCTCCTTATAATAATTTTTCTTTAGGCATTTTATAAATGCCTTAACCCATTGATTTCACAGGGTTTTTGTGATTAATTTATGGCTACTAAATACCATTAGATTTCTTTTAACGCCATTTATCAATTACCTAAATAATTTATATAGGCATAGGTCTAAAAATGTCTATAGCCTTTTTTATAAAATCCAAATAGTTTTTTACGTATTTCTCAATTGAATAGTTTCTTTTTCCACCATCAATCGCACATAACTCTTCACAATTCAAATTTTCAAATTGTAATGCTAATTCCATGATCTTTCTCCCTTCATATAATTCCTATTTTCTCTTTCTGCGCATTGTTGAGAATATATATAAAGCAATTGCTTGCTTCATACCATAATTATCTTGCGGTACAGCAGTACTACACATTCTATACCGACTGTGTTTTATAAAGTAATTTTTTGATTTTGTAAATCAGATACTTTACCGGACTTATTAATATAGATTTTTATAATCATAAGTTTTTTATTTTTTTCCCATCAATATTCGAATAAGCCATTCTAGATCTATAATCATTGGTGTCATCCCACTATTTCCTCCCTTATTTATCTTTGCATATTCACTATACTCTTTTATACACAAAAAAAGCAATCACTATGGCATGAACGACACTTTTTAGGTATGAACGACATAGTGATTGCTTATTTGTATAACTTTTTTCCTATTATTATATATTTATTGTTACAATAAATCTTTCATTTTCCTGAGATATTCTCATATCTCCATCATATTTTTTTACAGTCCTCCTTACATTTTCTAACCCAATACCATGATTTTGCTTATCCTCTTTTGTAGTAATAAACTTTTGTTTTTGATTTATAATACTCTCCATATCATAACTATTACTAACCGAGATAAATATTTGTGAATTATAACCGGCTATCTCAAACTCAATTATTCTTTTGTCCTCTTGTATTTTTTCGCATGCCTCTATGGCATTATTTAAGAGATTTGATATTATTGTGCACATATCAAACATATCAATTGCTACATTATCCGATACGCGCCCCTTAAACTGAACCTTTATATTTTTACTTTCCGCTTCCAGGACAAATGGAGCTATTACCGCATCCAATTCCCTGTTTCCGGTGTACTCTACCGGTTTTTTAGATGAAACCTCATTAGTCAGCTGCGATAAATATTTTTTTATTTGTGAATTATCTTCGCTGGTACACATACTATTTAACGCAAGCATATGATTTTTTACATCATGACGGAATTTCCGCAGTTCTTCATATTGCAGAAGCATATGCTCATAGTGCTGCTTTTGTAAAGCCATATGCTCCTTATACATGTCATTTGACTTTTTTATATATGCATTCTGGCTTAAAACAACAATCTGCATAAGTGTTACCACAACAAGTGTACAGCAAGCCATTACTGCAAACACCCCATAAATTTGCAAATCTTCATACTCTTCCAATTCTGAAAAAATCTGAATTGATCCTACTAATATCAATGAACTGATGGTAACTAAATACAAAATTATGTAATGTTTTAGATCTAAAACCACTTCTTCCTGATCATTTTTTCTTCGTTTTATTACATATATTAGCGCCCAGACACCTATACTCAATATCTGACATAAAATCGTTAAAGCCGGAGATTCCTTAACATAGTATTGAGAAATTCCAATTTTTATAGATATAATAAAGGAAAACAAAATTCCAAATATGGAGCTTGCTATAACTACGAACGGGTACAAAATCAGATTTTGAATTTCAAATGGCTCTATTATAAAAACAGGCAACATGACCATTATAAATATGGATGCTCCCATTACATATTGTAGATTATTATTTACATATACAATACTACCTGTAATTACCACCGCAATAATATATATCATCCATCTGACAGCTTTATTGGTAATTCCTCTGCTCAGTACAGTACGATATGCTAATGAATAAAGTACAGTCTCTGTTATAAAATATACTATCAAATACAATATATCCCTTATCACATTCTTCGCCTCGCCATTCTTTCACCATACTCATGATATAACCTTTTTACGGTTTCTTTATAGCTTCTACCAATCGGAATTTCAATATCCATATCTCTTATAGATAATTTTCCATTTCTAAGTGTGGCATATTCAAGATTAACCATATATGATTTATGAACACGTATCACAGAACTGTCCTCAAGCCGTTTCTCAATCTCAGATATATTTATTCCTACAAAGTTCTGCCCATTTGTATAAATATAAGAGTATTTTCCCTGTGCCTCTATATATCTTATGTCCTCCGCATAGATTACTATGTTTTGACCTCTTTCTGACAAATACGAAATGCCTATATTCTCACATTTCTCTATCAATACCTTTTCCAACACTGCTTTCACATCCATATATCCAGCCGGCTTCCTGATAAAATCTATAGTCTTGATTCCAAAGGATTCTATCATCTTCTCATCATGACTCGACACAAATGCTATCCGCCAGATTTTGTCCAGTTTCAGTACTCGTTCCTTTAGTTTAATTCCGCTGAGACCATCCATCTCTATATCCAGAAAAAGTATATCTATTTTTTGGTTTTCCTCATCATCACAATATTCGAGAACCTCTTCTGCGTTTTTATACATTTTATATTCAAATGCATCCGTATTGTTTTCATAATATTTCTGACATAATTGCAGCATATGCTGCCTTGCTTCCGCTGAGTCATCACATATTCCTATTCGTAACATATACTTTACCCTCTTTTATCTTATTGTGCACCGTTTCTTTATCCCAACAGCCACCGGCGAAGCTCGTATATATCCCTTACAATATCATATATTTATGTAATTGTCGCGGTCTACCTCTATCACGGTATAGTAATTCTTTCCAAGCTTTTTCCTGACATTTTCCTGTATTGCATTGCATATATCGTCATCTGAGGTGATATAGCCGAATGGAACTGCAATGTCAAAAACCAGATTCGTATGTGTATCACCCCTGATAATACGGAAATCGTGCATATTTATGTGCGAATCAAGCCCTTTTATCACAGAGAGCACCTCGGCCTTCAGTCCGGCTACCTCCTCGTCCTCTATCGCTACCGGGTCCATGTGGATGGTCACTATACAGCCCAGCTCCCTTCGTATCCTGCGCTCCAGATTATCGATTATATCGTGCAGCTCGACCATATCTCCGTCCTCCGGCACCTCTGCATGAAACGATACTATCCTGTGTCCCGGTCCATAATCATGCACCATAAGATCATGCATACCGAGTATGTTTTTGTCAAAGTCCAGTACCATCTCCTTAAGTCTGTCGACAAACTCCGGCTCCGGCTTTGCTCCAAGCAGTGGGTCTATCGCCTCTCTGGCTGATGATATTCCTGAATAGAATATAAACAATGACACAAATACACCGCCTATTCCATCCAGATTGAGTCTTGAAAAGTGCGCTATGAGTGTGGCTGCAAGTACTACAGATGTAGCGATACAGTCTGACAGACTGTCCCTGCCTGTCGCTTCGAGTGTTGATGAATCAAGCTTTTTTGAAAAATAGAAATTGTATACCGCCATGACGCATTTTACGGCTATTGATGCCAGTAGTATCGCTACAATAAGCCACGAAAACTCTATGTCCTGCGGCTTTATGATTTTACCAAAGGAATCCCTGAACAGCTCAAAGCCCATGATGAGTATGATTGCTGCAACTGCCAGTGTAGCCACATACTCCATCCTCGCATGTCCGTATGGATGCTCCTCGTCGGCTCTCTGTGCCGCCATCTTGAAGCCCGCTATCGTGATGATTGATGAGCCTGCATCTGACAGGTTGTTGAATGCATCCGCAGTGATCGAGATTGCACCGCTAAACATTCCTGCAAAGAGCTTGCCGGCAAAGAGTATGAGGTTTAAAAATATACCGACTATACCGCACAACATGCCATATTTATTTCGTTTTTCAATATCTGTTTCTGTCTTTGGCATTTACTTTACCTCTATTTTTATTTTATATCCTGATTTACAGCTTATTTCACCGCTCCGAATCTGTCGAACGGGTAATATCTGAATATCGCTTTTGCAAGTATATCGTCCTTAGACACATATGTGTGCTCCCAGACTCTTGCGTCTGATGAGCCATTTCTGTTGTCACCGAGAAGCAGATATGAGTCCTGTGGCACCTTAAACTCGTAAGGTCCGGCATTTACTGTCCACGCATCCTCACCGCTCTGGTTTGACTTGAGATAATCCTCCTCAAGCGCCTCACCGTCTATATACACCTGACCGTCCTCTATGGTGACTGTCTCTCCCGGCAGCCCTATTACACGCTTGATGTATTTCTCAGAAGGCGAATCCGGTGCATTGAATATGACTATATCCCCTCTCTTTGGGTCTGAAAATGTATATGCGAGCCTGAAGCCAAATATGTCATCTCCAATCTGTATGGTGTTCTCCATCGAGCCTGACGGAATATTTGCATTTATAATGACATAGTTCTTTATGAGTATTGCCGCTACAATGGCGAATGCGATTGTTAACACCCAGCTTAAGATTTCCTTGACAGGTGATGTTTTTTCCTCCGGCTTTTTTGGCTCCATCTCATCGGTTGTTTTTGTATCTTCTTCGTTGTTTAAGTCTAATATCTCCATTTTCATGTTCTCCTTATTCATGCTTCAATAAGTGTTTGATAATATATGTCATGGCGGTACAACCTATGGTGCCATCCACCACTTTATAAAGTCCTTCCTTGTAAAATAAAGACTTGTAAGCCCGTAATCTGCGATTTCCCTGTCTGTAAAGGTCTTTGCTATATACGCATTGATTTCATCCGGGAAGTCTCTCTCGAGGCACCACTGTGCCTGCAGGCTCATTGGCTTTTCCAGCTCATATTGGTGCACGAGCTCGCCTCCAAAATCTATGATACTGTTCCATCTGGATGCATTGCCCAGTATCCTCTGCTTGATATTTTCTATGATCACAGCTCTTGCAATCCTTACCTTTTTGTACTTTTCGGCGCGCTGCAAAAGCATTGCATTGCGGTTGTGGGTATTTATCACCAGCTCCATCGGGTCTGTCAGCTCATTTGACACCAGACAAAATACAGGGTCCAGATCATAATACTCCGGTCTTAGCACGTAGTCGTTTCGAAACGTTGCTGCTGTCTTTGCCACGGTTAGGTCTGCCGATACATCCGTGTATATGATGCCCGGCATGTCACCCATAACATACTCCATCGATGTGATATACGGTGTCATAAACTGCCAGAAGGCTCTGATATTCTGCTCAAATACTATGATATCGTATTTGTCAATAAACTGACCATAATCATAAGGGTAGTTCTCCCTATAGTGCGCAAAAAGTGCCCTCTGCATGAAAGCTATCTTTATTTTCCGCCCGATAAAGCCGTTTATTACTGTCCTCACCGGAACCTCTACCTCGCGCTCCTTTATATATACAAGAACCTGTACAGCTCTGCTTACCAGCTCGTTTTCCGCCTCGTATTCACATACCAGCCGTTTTCTGCCATCTGACAGATACTGGCCAAGTGTAAGCGGGCTCTGTCCAAAGGCATCTATGATAATCTGTCCTATATACTGGCGGAGCTCTATGAGTTTTTCATCGAAGGCTGCTCCGTCTCTTGATATGCTTATATTTAAAAACCTCTTTTTGATATTGAGCTGATACGAGAAATTGTCTATCCATGAGGGTGCAAGCCCCAGTATGTCTGTAGCATCTGACACAAGGACTCCCTGCTGGTACAGCGTGGACTTATGAAAATACCCCTTGTGCTTTGGATGATATATGGCAACATAGCCCTCAAGCAGGCTGTTATCCACTCGTATGATATTCATGCCAACAAGCTCATTCATCGGATAGTTCCACTTTGCCTTTGGCTGTGACAGGCATACCTCCCTCGTATCACACCTGATATTTACAGGTATAGGCAGTGTAAGCATATAGTGCTTTATGGTTTCTACTATAAAGTCCAGATCTATATACGGCGCATATGATGGTTTTACGGGGATAGAGATGCGTGTGCCCGGTGTCTTTTTCTGCGATATGACATACTCTATCTGGCCGCTCTCTCCAAACCACTTTGCCATGACCGGTGCGGTATCCTGCGGATTGCTTATGTTCCAGGCAGTGTTTATGACCTTATCCTTTTTCGACTCGATGAGCACAGCCTTTGAGACTGTAAAGCACGAGCATAGCCCGATGCCATAGTGGGAATACGGCTCATATTTCAGCTGCTGATTGAAGAAATCTGTGCTTGTATAATAGCTTGCCCCTATCTGTGCGATAAAGTGCTCCAGGTCATATTCATTTATGCCTACTCCATTATCCTCTATCGTAAACAGTCTTGTATCACTGCTGTACGTGATGTCTATGCGTGGCTCATATATGGCCCTGACATCGCGCATCTGGCTTGCCTGCTCCATCTCAAGGAACTCCGTGCCCCAGCTCCACTCAAGTGCCTGCCGCACATTGCAGGCATCCATGGCATTGAGCAAAAGCTCCCTGATAAAGACCTTCCACGAAGCATAAAACTGCTGGCTTGCAATAAGCGGAAGCATATTTGATTTTCCTAACTCTACATCGATGCTTTTCATGCTTTATCCGACTGCCCGTAATAGCTGCCGTAGTAATTGCCATAGTACCCACTGACATGGCTGTTTTTCTTGTTGTTTACCTTGTTGAGCACAGCCCCCAGTATCCTCACTCCCGATGCCTCGAGCTGTTTTTTCACACTCTGAATCATCCTGGCGCTCGCCATGCCCTGTCCTATCACTATTATAGCTCCGTCACAATACTTTGCTACAACTGCCGCATCTATGGCAGCTCCTATCGGTGCACAGTCTATAATTATGTAGTTAAAGTGCTCCTTGCCGAAATTAAGAAGCTCCTGAAAGTATTTTTTCTCGAGAATCTCTGTCGGATTCGGCACAGATGGCCCTGCAAATATCATAAAAAGGCCCGGTATTTCCGTGCCATACATCACTTCCTCAAGACGTCTCTGACCGGAAAGATAGTGCGACAATCCGCATATCTCCCCTCCACTTGCCGCTGTGGCACGCAGACGCCCTGCAAGGACTGATTTACGCATATCAGTATCTATGAAAAGCACTCTATTTCCTGACTCTGTAAGCGACCGCGCCAGATCAAGTGCCACGGTGCTTTTGCCTTCATTTGGTACAGAGCTTGTCACAAGAAGCGTGCGTATATCATCCCCGCAAAACTGTATATTTGTCTTCAAAGCTCGAAGTGATTCCTTCATCGTATAGCTTTGTTCTTTTAGCTTGCCAAATTTTACTAATTCCATCTGCCCATCTCCTGATACAGGCTTCCTTATGCTGAAGCCAATTTCTTTTTTCTTTTCTTTCTGTGGCTGCCTCTGCTATGCTTTCTGCCCTTTCCATGCTCTCCGTCATCCTCTGCTTCATCGAGCGGAAGTGTACCAAGCACGTTCATGCCGAGCTTCTTCTCCACATCCTCTGTATCTATGATTGTATCATTGAACAGATAAGAAACCACTATAACCGCAATCGACAGAAATGCTCCCGCAAAGGCTCCTATCACTGTGTTTTTGCCGATATTAGGGCTTACCGCGCCTCCATCATCATATCCGCTCTGGATGATGGTCGGCGGATCCTGCTTCATCTTCTCCGCTATATATGCTGATGCGACCTTTGCTATCTCATCTGCTATGGTCTTTGCCATCTGCGGATCGGGATCCGTTACTGTGATATTGAGTACTCGCGAGTTGGACGGATTATCAAGCGTCACCCTTCCGCCAAGTGTCTTGTAGCTCTCATTCAGATTGAGATTTTCTATGACCTGATCCAGCACCGGACGTCCCTTTACTACAACTATGTAATCATTTGTCAGGCTGGTGCCTGTCTGGATATCCGCAAGGCTTGTTATGGATGTGCTCTTTGAAAGTACATAGAGCTCAGATGTAGATTCATACATAGGTGTAATCATAAATCTGCTTATCGCAAATGCCACTGCACCTGTTGCTATCGTAACAAGAATTATCCACTGCCAATATGAAATTATCTCAAGAAACAGATCCTTTAAGTCTATCTCTATCTCGTTGTCAAAATCCTGTTCTCTCTCCATTATTTATCCCCGCATTTACACTGATTATCTTCCGTTTATTATATTTTCCGGTGTGGTCTGCATGATTTCCTGCGCGTAGTCATCACCGAACTTCTTTGCCACGTACTCATAGCATTTTTTCATGTTGCAGACACGCTCCTTTGTGCCATGGCTGTCGCTTGCTATTACATCAACAAGTCCTGCCTTCAAAAGCTTCTTTGTGTATCTCTTGAAGTGTCTGCCATCTATGCCCAGCACTGAGTCTGCATTGACCTGTATGAGCGCTCCCAGCTCCTGCAAATCCTCTATACGGCTTATATCACTGAGACACTCATATCTCTCTACATGTGCTATCACCGGTATATATCCTGCAAATATAGCTTCGCGCGTCATCTTGTATACAAACGAGTATTCGCTGGAATGTGAATACTCTGTGAGTATATACTGTGTATCTGCCAGTGTATGACACAGCCCACCATGAAAGGCATCTATCATATCGGTTGCCACATGATACTCTGTGCCGAGCTTTAATTCTATTCCAAGCTTATTTGCATATGGCATCAGCTTTTTATAGTGTCGCTCTATCTTTTCAAGCGGATGCTTAAACATTCCATGGCGCAGGTGCGGTGTGAGGATTATGCCTGTAATGCCCTGCTTTTTGGCTATCTTGAGCATCTCTACCGATTCCTCGAGCGACTTTGAGCCGTCATCCACTCCGTATAATAAATGGCAATGTATATCTATCAAAATTCATGGTCCTCCGTTTTGTTTTCCTGAACTATCATTATACTATATACAGATTTTTCGTGCAATTCTTTAGATATTAAATTTTTCTTCTTTTTTGTTGGGAGGGCGTGGCGTAAGCGCCGGGCATCCGTGCAGCGCACACGCACTCCCGCGCCTGCTACGCTACGCTGCTAAGAGAACTGTACGAATTATGCCTTGGGGTGGTTCTATGCTTGACGAAACCGGCTTTTATGCGCCGTCCATGGCGCATAACGCCTTGCCCGGCCGTCCATGGCCGGGCATTTCTGTTTTTCTTGGGCATAATTCTACAGTCTCTATGCAGCTTCGCTATTCGCCTGCGCGGGAGTGCGTGTGCGCTGCCGGATGCCCGGCGCTTACGCCACTTACGTTGTGACAGTACTTTACAATTTATGATTTGCGGTTTTTTAGTTATTGGTTAGTTGCAAGCTTGACACCTTGCTGTCAAGCTTGCGTTTGAAAGTTATTTTTTGGTGGAATACTACGATATCTCATGATGACAATTAACATATGTGTCAGTTTTCAGATACATCACATATAATAAGTATTCGAGGTCCAAATATCAAAGATATTTGAACCTCGGTGGATTATGCTATAATACTATAACGCCATAGCACCGTAGCACTATAGCGCCATAATGTTATAATGCCATTATGCTATATAATTATATTATCCGATTTGTCTGACGAGATTTATCATTTCTATTGCACCGAGTGCACAGTCATATCCTTTGTTTCCGGCTTTTGTTCCGGCTCTTTCTATTGCCTGCTCGATGTTTTCAGTGGTGACTACTCCAAACATTACCGGGATTTCTGATTCGAGTGATACGGATGCGATTCCCTTTGATACTTCGTTGCACACATAGTCATAGTGGCTTGTTGCTCCTCTGATTACTGCTCCAAGGCAAATGACTGCATCGTATTTTCCACTTTTTGCCATCTTCTTTGCGATGAGTGGTATCTCGAATGCTCCCGGCACCCATGCTACGTCTATGTTTTCCTCCGGCACGTCGTGTCTTACGAGTCCGTCCTTTGCTCCTCCTAAAAGCTTTGATGTGATAAATTCATTGAATCTTGCTACTACGATTCCTACCTTGATTCCATCCTGTATCATTTTTCCTTCGATTACGTTCATTTTTGTTCTCCTTATGTTTTTTATTTTTACTCAGATGAGTTTATCTGCAATTATTAACTATTTAGAATTTGTTACTATTCAGAATCCCCGCACACATTGCAAAAACGCTCGATGCGGTGTACTAATATGAGAGTATATGTCCCATGCGTTTCTGCTTGGTTTTCAGATAAAACAGGTCGTGCGCTGTGGCGCTCATCTGGATCGGCACACGCTCGCTGATTTCCATGCCAAACTCTGAGAGCTGGTATACCTTGTCAGGGTTATTTGTGAGAAGGCGCAGGCTGTGTACGCCAAGATCTCTTAATATCTGAGCTCCGATATAGTACTCGCGCTCATCTCCGGCAAAGCCGAGTGCCAGATTTGCTTCGAGTGTGTCCATGCCCTGCTCCTGAAGCTCATATGCCTTCAGCTTATTTATCAGGCCGATGCCTCTGCCCTCCTGACGCATGTAGAGCAGTATTCCTCTGCCCTCCTCGTCTATCTGTCTCATGGCCGCCTCAAGCTGCTGGCCGCAGTCGCAGCGCTGTGAGCCGAATACATCTCCTGTGAGACACTCTGAATGTACTCGGCAGAGCACATCTCTTCCATCTGCAATTTCGCCCTTTACAAGTGCCACATGATGCTCTCCGTTTAATCTGTTGACGAAGCCATATGCCTTGAATTCGCCGTATTTGGTCGGCAGCTTTACCTCTGTGACACGGTCAACGAGCTTTTCATGTATCTTTCTGTATTCCTGAAGTGCCGCTATTGTGATGAACTTTATGTCCCATTTTTTTGCAAGCTCCATGAGCTCTGTTGTGCGCATCATGGTACCGTCCTCACGCATTATCTCACAGCACAGTCCACATTCCTTTAGTCCTGCAAGCCTGCATAAATCGACTGTTGCCTCTGTGTGTCCGTTTCTCTCCAGTACGCCGTTTTTCTTTGCAAGAAGCGGAAACATGTGGCCCGGACGTCTGAAATCCTCAGGCTTTGCGTCATCAGAGACACATTTCATTGCTGTGATTGAGCGCTCTGCTGCGGAAATGCCTGTGGTTGTTGAGACATGGTCTATTGAGACTGTAAATGCTGTCTCATGATTGTCTGTATTTTCCTGCACCATCTGCGGAAAACGAAGCTTCTTTACATATTCCTGCGACATCGGCATGCATATCAGACCCTTGCCGTGCATCGCCATAAAGTTGATGTTTTCTGTTGTGGCAAATTCTGCCGCACAGATGAAATCGCCCTCATTCTCTCTGTCCTCATCATCTGTGACAAGTATTATTTTTCCTGCACGAAGCTCATCAAGTGCTTCTTCTACTGTGTTGAATTTCATATTTTATGTCCTCGTCTTTCTATTGTGATTTTATAGCTATTGCGTTACATGATTTTTAACCCTTCATCCCCACGCACATTCGCAAAACCGCACGATACCCATGCTTTTATGTTAGAAGCCGTATTTTGCCAGGAAATCTCTTGTTATTCCTTCCGGTTGTTTTTTTTTTTCGCCGGATTTATGTGGTACATTTTCCTTAATTGTCTGTGTTGCTGTCATTTCTTCTGTTATTCCTTCCGACTGCCCTTTAAACAACAGCTTCTCAACATATTTTCCTATGATATCTGTTTCCAGATTTACGACAGCTCCCACCTTTCTGTCCTTTAGCACAGTCTGGCTTACCGTGTGCGGTATCGCTGATATTGAGAAATTATCCTCTGCAACCTTTGCGACTGTGAGGCTTATTCCATCGATTGTGACGGAGCCCTTCTCGACTATATAGCGCATGAGCTGTGGTGCGGCATGTATCGTATACCAGATGGCATTGTCATCCTTTTTGACCTCCACAATCCTGCCTGTTCCGTCAACATGTCCCGACACGATGTGCCCTCCGAATCTGCCATCTGCCGCCATCGCACGCTCCAAATTGACATGTGCTCCTCTCATCGCATTTGCAAGCGATGAACGGTTTAGCGTCTCGTGCATGACATCCGCTGTAAACGCATGTGGCATGAGCCTTGTGACCGTGAGGCAGATACCGTTTACCGCTATGCTGTCTCCGACCTTTGTTCCAGCTAGCACTTTTTCAGCTCTGATTGTAAGTACTGCTGAGTTTGCTCCACGTGAAATTGTATCTATTGTTCCAACTTCTTCAACTATTCCTGTGAACATTGTGTATCGCCTTTCTTTTTCTATATTTTCCTCACACTCATTTGCATAATTTACATGGCAAATTGTTTCCGGTCTCACCAAGGCGAAACAGTAACAATTACATCAATTACACAACATCACACTCGATAAGGAAATCATCACCAAGCTTTGTCACCTTACTGCTTCCAAGCATCACGGCATGTGCCGGTGAGTCGGTTCCCATTCCCTCTATCGGAGTTTTTGCATCCGCTCCGCCGAAAAGCTTTGGTGCAATGTAAGCGTATACCTTATTCACAATCCCGCTCTTAAGGGCTGACCAGTTGAGTATTCCGCCTCCCTCAAGCAGAATGCTGTCTATGCTTCTTTCGCCGAGCTTTTGCATGAGGTCATTTAAATCAATATGACCGTTTTTTTCAGCTACATACAGAATTTCTATTCTGTTTTCTTCAAGCCGTGTTATTTTTCTGTTTTTTTGATAATTATTGTTTTCTTCTATACTGTCTTTTTCAGTATCAGGTAAGGCTTCTGACTGTGCGTTTTCACGATATCGCTCACTGACTGCAACAATCGTTGGCACTTCCTTTGCAGTATTTACTATCTGCGATTCCAGTGGAAGCTTAAGGTGCGTATCGCATATTATGCGGATTGGATTTACTCCGCCCTCGATTCTGCATGTAAGCAGCGGATCGTCTGCAAGCACTGTTCCTATTCCTGCCATTATGGCTTTATATCTGTGGCGCAGGTTTTGCACATGTTCTCTCGCTTTTTCTCCTGTTATCCACTTTGATAGTCCTGAATATGTGGCTATCTTTCCATCCATCGTCATGGCATATTTCATAGCGACATATGGACGTCTGGTCTGTATAAAGTAAAAGAATACCTCGTTCAGCCTGTCGCACTCGTCTTTAAGCACCTGCGTGACAACCTCTATCCCATGCTCTTTAAGGATTTTGATACCTCCCCCGGCGACAAGCGGATTCGGGTCATCCGAGCCCACATATACTCTTTTTATACCGGCTTCTATCACTGCCTCCACACATGGCGGCTGCTTGCCATGATGACAGCATGGCTCGAGAGTCACATACATATCCGCTCCCTGTGGCGATTCCTTGCAATGCTTTAACGCATTTCTTTCCGCGTGCAGCTCTCCGTATCTCTCATGCCAGCCCTCTCCGATTATCCTGCCGTCCTTTACAATCACAGCTCCGACCATCGGGTTTGGCGAGGTATATCCCATGCCGCGTTTTGCAAGTTTAATCGCCCTTCTCATATATTGTTCATCAGTCATTTGGTTTCCTTTCTGCATATTCTTTATATGCCCACTAAAAAAGCCCCAAACTATTAATGTTCAGGGCCTAGTAATTTCAAATATCATAATCTCAAAAAAATATGCATTAGCTGCATTTCATGATATGAGTGTCAAAAAGTATTTTGAGATAAAAAAATCTGGAATGTATCAAAACACTCCAGAGTAGATATCTGTTATAACTATGATATATGCTGTATCTATATCTGAAACTGAATCTAAAGCCCAGCTATCTATACTCTGCATATATCATATTCACATCTTCTTTCATCCAGACTTTACTGTCGGCCTCGGAATCTCACCGAATCATGCCTTGCGGCTCGTGGGCTATACCACCGGTAGGGAATTGCACCCTGCCCTGAAGAATAATTATTTAATTAGCTTACGCTAACCATAGTAAACCTTTGTGGCTTGTATGTCAAGATTATTTTTATAATGTGGAGCATATTTTTTATAAGTTGTCGTGCAATTTATTAGAATGTAATTTTTAAAGAGCCAGCACCTTGAATGGGCTGACTCTTTCAATGTCACCTGTAATTGATAAATTGGAATTTTCTTAATTCTTCATCGCTGGTTTTTTTCTTTTCCAATTAATCAGTAGACCAATCGTGGAAATAACAAAAATTAATGCCGATGTTAAAGAAATAATTCCATCAGTAACCACAAATATGATAAACGTGGCTAATGGAATATAATTAAGAATACTTTTCAAAATTTTCATGTCCAATCCTCCCTTATATTTCATAATAGGTTTTCTTTATTTTACCACATGACAAAGGGTATTGGTATTGTTATTTTCGTCCTTTGATGACTGATTCTATGATATTTATTTCTTCATCAGTAAGGTTGTATTCTTCGTAAAGCTCTTGGTCTGTAAATATATGCTTATTTCCACCTGCCTTATAACTACCTTTTATGATATAATCTAAAAATCTTAAAATTTTTTGTAACAAAACAATCCTTTCTACGTCTAACCTATGAACAAAGGTGGTGACAGTTCTGGATTATGAGAAATTGTACAATTCCTATTACTTGCAAGTATACTCATATGTAATGACAATTGTAAAAAATCAACATCAGGCTGAGGAAATTACCCAGAATACTTTTTATAAGGCCATGACCGCAAAGAAGGCATATGCCGGCAAATCAAGCGAACAGACCTGGCTTTGCAGCATAGCAAGAAATCTGGCAATGGACGAATGCCGAAAAAGCACAAAATTTACAGAGCTTGACGAAGAGCAGCTAGAACAACCCGATAATATGGTAAAAAGCCTGGAAAATAAAGATACAGCTCTTCAGATTCATCTTATACTGCATGAGCTTGACGAGCCCTACAAGGAGGTCTTTCAGCTTAGAATATTTGGTGAATTGCCATTCTCCCAAATAGGCATGATATTTGGAAAAACAGAGAACTGGGCACGGGTAACTTACCATAGGGCCAGACTGAAAATCAAAGAAAGGATGGATAGAAATGAATAATCCAATTACACAATCAACCGATGAAACCTGCAATATAGTTCAGGATTTACTCCCACTATACTATGACGATGTATGCAGTCCCTCAAGCAAAAGGCTTGTTGAAAAACACCTTAAGGCTTGTGAAAAATGTCAAAATACATACAATGAGCTAAAAAACGATTCTATTGATTCAATGATAAAAAAAGAGGCCGACAGTGTATTAAAGCAGCATGAGAAAAAGGAAAAATCTGCTGCCTACAAGACCGGAGTCATAATAGCCGGATTACTGCTTATCCCAATACTCATCACATTCATAGTGTGTCTGTCAAATGGCGGTGGTTTAAATACCTTTGCGGTGGTAACAGCATCTATGCTTCTTGTGGCTGCAATGACAGTTGTTCCACTTATGGCACAGCAGAAAAAACTTACCAAATGCATAATCTGCGGTGTTTTTGCTCTGCTTTTGATATTCTTTTTTGTTGACAGAATGTATAGTTCAAATGAATTTATGCTTTGGTCTGTTCCAACTATATTTGGATTATCAATTGTTCTTTTTCCGTTTGTCATCCGAGGAATTGAGCTTCCACTTGCTTTATCAGACAAAAAAGCTCTTATCACTATGCTGTGGGATACCTTATGGCTTTTCCTCACAATCATTGAGGTGTGTGGTCATACAAACGATGTTGCCGGAATGAAGGCCGGCTGTATTATAGCATTTGTCTTTGTACTTGCGGCCTGGCTCATATTCTTTGATGCACGATATTTAAACGCAAACGGATTTATAAAATCCGCAATTATAGTTTTGATAGCTTCGGTTTGGACAGCTTTTGCCGATGACATATGCGAGTTTTTAATTTTTGGCACCAGACAAATCACTATAAAGTCCGTGAATTTTTCTGACTGGACTTCCAATATCTGCGTGAATGCCAATGTTTACGCTATTGTGCTTGTGTCCGGTGTTATCATCGCCTCTATACTTTTCGTAGCAGGCGGTATCAAAGCACTTGCTAATAAAAAATAAATTAGTCTTCTCTTTTATATATTATTACAAAACCCCTCCCACAGACTTCTATCTGTGAGAGGGGTTTTTATAGTCATTATTCAATAAGTGCCTACAGATTAGCAAACACCCTGTGCAAGCATTGCATCAACTACTTTCTCAAAGCCTGCGATATTTGCACCTGCAACATAGTCAGTCTTTCCACCAACTGTTGCATTGTATCTCTTAGCAGCATCACTGATGTTAGCGTAGATTGTCTCCATAATGCCCTTGAGCTTTCCGTCAACCTCTTCGAATGTCCATGAAAGTCTCTCAGAGTTCTGGCTCATCTCAAGTGCTGATGTAGCAACACCACCTGCATTGGCAGCTTTACCACCTACGAAGAGTACTCCGTTCTCCTGAAGATATTTTGTAGCCTCAAGAGTTGTAGGCATGTTAGCACCCTCTGTTACAGATGTAACAC
>OLNP01000294.1_pt1 | contig 57321 bp, 100 predicted proteins | sample 1671951 | NCBI WGS metagenome assembly OLNP01 (sample SAMEA3136629, study PRJEB25190) | human gut metagenome | biome: human gut; feature: human-associated habitat; material: faeces | place: Austria | collected 2013
ACAACATTGAAATCAGAGAGCTTGCTGCAAAAATGGGATGCGCACCGGAATACTTGGGGAAAATCCTGAACGGTAAGCGCGAACCTAAAAATGCGGAAGCTAAGGTGAAAGAAGCTCTGGAAGAGCTGTTGAATGAAAGAGAGGGGAAATGAGCGACATTATCTTATCCATGCGAAATGGCAAGCCTGTGGTTTCAAGCCGCCAGATTGCAGAGAACTTCGATAAGAACCACCGTGACGTTCTCAGGGCGGTGGACAATCTAAAAGAAGATGTGCGCAATTTTGCGCAGATGTTTTTTGAAAGCACCGAAGCGGACAGCTACGGCAGGGAACAGAGAACTTATCTCATGAACCGTGACGGCTTCACCCTGCTGGCTATGGGCTTTACCGGAAAGGCTGCTCTCGAATGGAAACTGAAGTACATTGCAGCGTTCAACGAGATGGAAAAGAAGCTGGCTGACCAACCGCAGCTTACCCGCTCGCAGCTTCTCGCAACTGCCCTGATTGCAGCGCATGAGGAACTGGAAGAGAAAGACAAGCAGATTGAAACCATGAAGCCGAAAGCACTTTTTGCTGATGCAGTTTCAGCAAGCAAAAAATCCATTCTCGTTGGTGAGCTTGCAAAGCTGCTTTCGCAAAATGGCATTAACATCGGACAGAACCGTTTGTTCGATTGGATGCGAAAGAACGGCTACCTCATTAAAGACCAGAAACGAAGCGACTACAACTTGCCTACGCAGCGTAGTATGGAGATGGGACTGTTTGAAATCAAAGAGACCACGATTCAGCACAGCGACCACGTTTCCATTAACAGAACACCAAAGGTCACTGGAAAAGGACAGGTCTACTTCGTTAACCTGTTTCTTAAGTCTGAAAAGCAAGAGCCTACCACACCATCTGGCTTTGAGCTGGAAGTGAAGATGAAGCTGTTGCAGCGAGGTATGAAGCAAACGGAGCTGATTCAGGCGGTTCAAAGCGATACTGGATTGTTCCTTGACGATTCGTACCTCTACAAGATTCTTCGTGGCGAGCGAAAGCCGGAGAAGATTATCCAGAGCATCTGCAAGATTCTTGAAATTGAGCAGAAGGAGGGCTGAACATGGAGCAGATTATCACTTTGAAAGTAGACCTTGAGAACCCGGATGAAGCTCGGCATACCATTGACGAACTGGTAAAGATGTACGAAGAGGACAAGCTAAAGTGGACGGCAGAGGAACTCACAGAAGCAAAGCATCTGGCGATGAAGATCATGGAACAGTTGTGCTTGGATGGGTATAGCATTGAATGGTGTGGAGTCACGGAAGCGTACTACTACAAGGCAGTTTCTGTTTGGCTTAAAAGACCGGGCGATGAAAGCTTTAAGCGAAATGCAACGTGCTGCATCCTTTCTGATTATTTTGATACTTGGGTTTCCAAGTGCGTCTGCCTGTGCCGGGCTACCAGCAGGGATGTACCCGCTTTTATCGTCAAAAAGGTCGGTGAGTGCTGGCAATGAAATTTTGTAAAGCGCAAAGCCGTAAGCGTAGATTGAAACTGGCGATGGCAACGGGCGTGTCCCGGAACGAAGCCAGCAAGGTACTGTGGATGGAAAAGATGCTGAACCAGTGCTTTGAACGTCACAATAGGGAAGCCAAGAAGAAAGCAGGAGAGCAGTATGGAGATTAAATACTGTGAGCGCTGTGGAGCTCTTCTTGGAATGGTGGCCGCGAATCGAAAATACTGCCTTAATTGCTACAGCATCGCAAATTTGGAGCGAGGCAGAGAACGTAAACGAAAACAAACTGAGGACAAGCGAAAAGAAACCGCAAAACCGGTTCCTTGTGCTTGGTGTGGTAAACCACTTGTGCGGAGAAATATTTGCCAGAAATATCACGCAGAGTGCTCGAAAGCAGCTTACGCAGACTCGCAAAAAAAGCTGCGCGAGAAGTATCGAGAAAGCGGTAAAAGCGGCCAGTACAAGAAGCCGGAGCAGAAAAAGGCAAAGCCGAAAAATAAGGACTATACCATCGACGAAATCAAAGAAAAGGCAAAGGAGCTTGGCACAACATACGGCAAGGTAGTGCTTGGGCTACAGCTTGGAACGATTGATAGGTGGTAAAGATGAACGGCAAATATTATGGAAAGCGGGAGATTTGATGGCAAAGCCGAGAAGCTGACCGCCTAGAACATATCCATAGAAAGGACTACAAGAAATGTACAAAAACAAAAGATACAAGCAAAAGCTTGCACGGGATGACCTGTCCCCCAAAGCCTACGAGCTCGTAAATGATATGTATGGCATGGCCATTAGTTCCGGATTGAAGCTGAAAGAAATCCGCATGGTTTGTGTAATGCTGCGTAAGAAAATCGAATACACAGTTGCAGAATGCGCCGTTGGCGGACGGGAGGGATAAGTATGAAGACGTTGGTTGAACTCATCTTGATTTGGGCCGGGACGTTGGCAATCGTCCTGGCATTCCTCCTTGTGAATATGTGGCTGATGAACGAGATCGGTGTTATGGTTGGCATTGAAGCTGCGAAATACACTATTGCAGCCGCAGCCATCGCCGCATCGGCTTGGGTATTCGGGCACAAGGGTGAGAAAAAATGACGCTCGAAGATGCCATGAAAGAACGCGGCATTCGTGTGAATGAGCTTTGTCGAAAAAGCACAGTGTCGAGGCCGACACTGGATAGCATTCTCGGGAGAAGAAGAGCCAGGCACAAAGAAGGAATCAGAACGGGGACACTTTTGAAGATATGCGATGTTCTGAACGCATACGCAATCGTCGATGGCTCAAACCCGGACTACTTCGATGTCGTGTTGAAAAAGGTGGAAAAATGAAAAGCGCAAAAGGGACGATATTAGTTACAGTTGGGATTTTGTTCTCGATTTGGTCTGTTAGTTGCGGAAACTCAATTGAAAACGCAACAACGCTTGGAGCTGGGCTGTTTTACACTTTTCTCTCGGTTTCGCTTTTGGCTGTAGCACTTGTCATGTGCGCGCTTGGTGTTACTGCGGAAAATGAATATGACGACCGTAAAAGCAAGAAAATCAGCCGTGCAACACATCATACCAACAAATGGAGGAATGCAGAATGAACGAAATGTACGATTGCTCCGGCTGTTTTGATCGGTTCGGTGGCGTGGTTGAGCCGCCCGATGACTATTACTTCGCACCCGGAGCGGACGAAGAACCTGAATGGCAGCGTCCAGATGAAGCGGGTTCCGTGTGCTGGGGAGATTGATTTTGTACAGCCAAATTAAGCCAAAGTAAGAACAATGATGCCTAATGAAGCCGAAGAAAGGAAAGAAAAATGGCAGTATTAGTAATGGTCTACGGTCACTCCGGCAGCGGCAAGTCCGCTTCACTTCGGAACTTTGACCCGGAACAGATTGCGGTTATCAACGTCCTCGGCAAACCGCTACCGTTCCGAAGCACCATGAAAACCTATATCACCAACGACTACGGCAAGATTGATGCCGCAATCCACAGCACCAAGCGTAAGTCCATCGTCATTGACGATGCCACCTACCTTATGACTGGCGAGTTCATGCGGAACGCAAAGGTCGCTGGATACCAGAAGTTTACCGACATGGCAGCCAACTTCAACGCTCTGCTGATGCGGGCAAAGGAACTGCCGGACGATGTTGTGGTCTACTTTTTCGGTCACAGCGAGCGTGACGGAGACGGTGGCGAGAAGTTTAAAACCATCGGAAAGCTACTGGACGAAAAGGTCTGCGTGGAAGGGTACTTTACCATCGTTCTGAAAACCGTTGTGCAGGATGGGCGATACCTGTTCAGCACTCGCAATGATGGGATGGACACCGTGAAAACCCCCCTTGGGATGTTCAACGATGCGCTGATCGAGAACGACCTCGCCACCGTAGACAAGACCATCCGTGAGTATTACAACATCCCGGTTCAGCCGGATAACAAAGGAGAGTAACAGATGAAGAACATCAACTGGAATGACGTACAGGAAGCCACCGAACGCCGTGCCCTGCCTGTTGGCGGCTATGTTGCCGGTATCTGCAAGGCAACGGACGAACCCAAAAAAGAGCGCCTGAACATCGAGTGGGAAGTCACAGAAGGCGAGTTCAAGGGTTACTGGCGTGAGCAGACCGCTTCACTCACCGAGCGTGGCGTGCTGAATCCGGGTGAATGGGCATGGGGCGGCAAGACCATCAAAAGCTACAAGGAAAAGGCACTGCCCTTCTTCAAGGGCTTTATCACCGCTGTGGAGCAGTCCAATCCCGGCTACAAGTTCAACAACGATGAAAAGACCCTGCGTGGCAAGCTGGTTGGCGTGGTTCTCCGCGAGGAAGAGTATATGGGCAACGATGGCAACGTCAAGACGAAGCTTGTCGTTGACCGCTTCACCAGCGTGGACAAGATTCGTTCCGGCGACTATGAGGTCAGACAGAAGAAAACGCTGGCTGGTGGGTCTGGCTCTGGCTACTCGCAGGGCGGGAACGATGACTTCTCTGTGATTGAAGAGCCGGATGGTTCGCTGCCATTCTGACCTGTAAGGCATTGACCGCCTACCTTATATAAGAGCTGCGCTATCTGGCTGGACGGGCGTTTGGAAAGATGAAGCACTTGGGCGACATTACAAAGATTCACGGCAACCAGATAGAGCCTGTGGACTGCATCACATTCGGAAGCCCATGTCAGGATTTGTCCATTGCTGGACGCAGGGCGGGACTTGCCGGAGAACGCTCCGGGTTGTTCATGGAAGCGGTTCGAATCATAAAAGAAGTGAGGTCAAGCACAAATGGGCTATATCCAACTTTCGCTGTTTGGGAAAACGTGCCAGGGGCGTTCAGCTCCAACGGAGGAGAAGATTTCAGAGCCGTGCTGGAAGAGCTTGCCCGCGTGGAACAACCAGACGCTTCAATTCCTAGACCTCCGAGGGGGGGCAGATGGGGAAAAGCCGGAGCAATCGCCGGAAACGGATGGTCTCTGGCTTGGCGACAGCTTGATGCTCAATATTGGGGAGTTCCCCAACGCCGAAAGAGAATCGCTCTTGTCGTGGATTTTGGAGGACAACGTGCCGCAGAAATACTATTTGAGCGCACGAGCCTGTCAGGGCATCCTGACGAGAGCGTCAAGGCGTGGAAAGAAGCTACCGGAGCTGCTGGAAGCCGCATTGCTGGAAACGATCGACCTGTTCCAGTCCTGAACGACCAAGGTGGTGGAGTAATGGGCGTGTCTTATAACGTGACTGGAACATTGCGGGCATCGGAACACGGACACCAACCTATTGTTCTAGAAAGTAACCAAGCCCATGCAACGGTTTCACAGACCGGCATCTGCCCAACGCTTCCAGCAAGCATGGGTCTTGGCGGCGGGTATGTTCCGATGATAACAGACAGAAAAGTGTTTGATGCACGGGGCAATGGTGACGGCCAGATAGTGCCGACGATCACAGGCGACCACGAAAACAGAATCACGGATTACACGGCTATCGCAATCGAACGTAAAACCTTCAACGAACAGTCTTTCAGCCGCTATAAGGAAAGCGATAAATGTTCAACCTTGAAAGCGAAAGCTGGGAACATCGGCAATGGTAGCGAGTGCCTGATTGCAGAGAAAATTATCCGTTGGATTGTTCGCCGCCTGACCCCTGTTGAGTGCGAACGACTACAAGGATTTCCTGACAATTACACCAACATTGGTGACTGGACGGATAGCAAAGGAAAGAAGCACAAATACGCTGACAGCCCACGGTACAAGGCTCTTGGTAACTCAATCGCTTTACCACAATGGTTTTGGCTGGTGCAGAGAATGCACCCCTACCTGAAAGAAAAGCCAACTCTGGGCAGTTTGTTTGATGGCCTAGGCGGTTTCCCTCTGGTCTGGCAAAGAGCATACGGTGAGGGAACCGCACGGTGGGCAAGCGAAGTCGATAACTTTTGCATTGCGATTACGAGAAAGAGGTTTCCAGATGTGGAAGAAAGTTGATGGCTTTCCAAATTATGAAGTAAGCGATATCGGAGAAATCAAAAACACTAAGACAGGGAAAGTTTTGGCTCCTAAAAAATCTAAAGATGGATATTTAAGAGTGACATTGTCCGATAACGGATTTCAGAAAACAACTGGGATTCATAGGCTTGTTGCGATTGCGTTTATCCAAAATCCAGAAAACAAGGCTACCGTAAATCATAAAAATGAAATAAAAAATGATAATAGAGCCGAAAACTTAGAGTGGGCAACAAATGCAGAACAGAATGCTTACGGGACAAGAACGATAAGAGCAATGGCTCACACGGACTGGAAGAAACGAACGTCAAAAATGAACTACAAAGAAATCTCTAAAAAACATGACTATTCAAGTTCAAGAATGTGTGGCAGAAAAGCAGTTGATGTTTATAAGAATGGCATATTTATAAAAAGATGCAAATCGCAGAAAGATGCGTCGAAAGAAACTGGCGTAAGCGTATCGCAAATTAGTTGTTGTGCAAAAGGGCAGAAGAAAAGCTGTAAGGGATACGAATTTCAGAGGATTGAAGAGTTTCCGATGGCTGTAACAAAAAGGAGATTTGGTGAAGAATGATTACCTGTTGTCTCAACTGCACATCACGCCACCAAGCCTGCCACGACACCTGCGAGAAGTACAAGGCAGAGAAGAAAGACTTCGAGGAACGCAAGGCATTTGTGTATGAGCTGAACCACAGCCAGAGTGTGTACCACCGTGACTACGAGGACAAGCACCGGGAAAAAGGGAAGAAACGGTTTCTCGGAAGTGAATTTAGAGGTGAACGATAAATGGGAGCTTTCATTGCAAGACAACCTAATGGTCTGCTGTGCCGGTTTTCTTCGGTGGTCGATTGCATTACCGATTACAACATGACCGAAGAAGAATATATCGAAATGTGTGCAGAAAAAGCACGAAAAGAAGCACGAGATGTTCTTGACCATTATATTGAGCCGTTTGAGATTGTTGACAGGTGCTTTTTTCCGAACAACATGACAGTGGAAGAACATAAGCGAATTATGAAGGAAATGGAAAAGCCCGCTGACAAAGCAACTCATATTCCGTGAATTTGGAGGTAAACGAGGATGAATGAATGGAAAGATATAGTGAAAAATCCACCTCACAAATGTGACGGAGATTCGATGGGAAACATTTTGGTTTGGTATAGCAATACGGAACATGCAGGAATTGTGAATATGACCCTTGCGGAGTCGTTTCCTGACAATATGCCGTTCTGGATGCCACTCCCAAAACGACCAAAGGACAACGCATGAACACCGGCAAGCAGTTTGAAGCAGACTTCAAAGCATCCGTCCCATCCGATGCGTGGTGCTACCGGCTGAAAGACAGTGCCGCCACCTACTACGGCGGCAACGAGAACCTGTCCTTTTCCATCGATAACATCTGCGACTTCCTTGTGTACCGATACCCGATGAACCACCTGTTTGAACTGAAAACCATAGAAACGCCCTCTATCCCTCTGGAAAAGGTGTTCGGTAAGTACGACAAGGCAAAGTGCAAATACCGCAAGGAAAAGCACATCACTGACATGGTGGAAGCAATGGGGTACGGCGGTCAGACCGCCCATGTGATAGTGAATTACAGGGCGGTCAACCGCACCTTTGCAATCTCTGCCAGCAAAGTTTTGGCGTTCCGTTACAACGAGAGCCGGAAGAGCATCCCTTGGCAGTGGGCAGAGCAAGAGGGGATAGAGGTCAAAGCAAAAAGGCTACGTGTCCATTGGCGGTATGACGTGGATGAGCTGCTAAAGAGATTGGAGAAAGAAAATGAAATGTGATAGATGCGGAGAAGCGTTTGAATACTACGACAACTCCCTTTGTGGGAACTCAATCCAAAAGACGCTTGTAAACGAAAACAAAAATTTGGTTTACCCATCGTTTGAGGGTTGCCCGCCGATTTGCCTTTGCCAACATTGCATGGCAAAGTTGAACGACTGGCTGAAAGGAGAACAAAAGTGAGTAAGAAAATTTCAGACATTCTGCCCAAGACCGAAATCTTGGCGCAGCTGGCAGAAGAAGCATCCGAACTGGCGCAGGCTGCGTTGAAGCTGCGCCGTGCGCTGGATGGAACGAACCCGACACCGAAGAGCGTGGCAGAGTGCGAAGCAAATCTGACAGAAGAAATTGCAGACATAAATAACACAGTCAAAGTTTTATGCGATGCTTGGTTTGGATATGACATCGATTCTGAATGCAAATTTTGGAACGCAGAGTGTGAAATTGAGGATGCTAAATACAAGCGCTGGCTCTCTCACCTTGAATCAAAGGAGAATAAAAATGGCTGAATATCATGTTGGATGCGGGCTATTCGGAACCATCTATGCCGGAACGATGATGAAGCAACGGAAAGATGGATTGCAACTATGGAGAAGCAAGTCTGATGTGACCGATGAAGCGGTCTCCGCTGTTCTGTCTCATTTTGTTATTGAAATGGATAGTTTAGACAAAGCGAAACTCGAAAAAGTGTGGGGCGTTATTGGAAACAAGAAGCTAAAAGTTACATTCGAGCTTTCCGCCGATAAGGAGCAGTCAGATGAATAAGCACAGAAACCGCCCCTCGAATGGCAATCAGGCAATGTCATCCAACCTCCGCAAAATTGCACGGCAGAACCAGTTGTACGGCTTTCGCATGGCTCTGGATGGTGTCACCGCCACATGGGGCGCACTGATCCAGAATCTTCGGTGCGATGCAGACCTGACCGATGAACAGGTGCAGAAAATGATCCGCATTGGTGACAGGTACTGGGAGATGGTCGGCAAGTTCAAAGAAGAGGACATGACCCCTGACGAATTTGCAGATTACATCACCGCAAAGTCGGAACAGGTCGAAAAAGAGCTGAAAGAAAGGTGGAGCTGATAACAATGTTTGAATTTGCAACTCGCTGGCTGGTCTGCCTAGTCCTGTTGGCGGTGGTGGTTCAGTCCGAGCGGACAATCAAAAACATGGCAGACAACCTGTTTGAAGAGCGTCAAGCAATGCTCGTCTGGATGTTCGTCAACGTGTGTTTGGCCGTTTGTACGGCTGTTGTGATGGGGTAAAAATGATGATTCAGGATATCAACATGGTAGGGCGTGAAAGGCTGGCTTTTCTGTATGGTCTTTATAGTGGCTGTGCGAAATCCGAAACTGAGCTTAATATCAAAGGCATTTATCAGGAAATGGATTCCGAGTTAGCTTGGTGTTTGGGATTCAACGAGAACTACAGCAAATGTTATGAGATGAACGGGGAATAACCAATGGACAACGAACTTTACTGCCCGATGAAGATGACCAGCAATCCGCTTGGTCGGTGCGTTTGCGAAAAAGAGAAGTGCGCTTGGTGGCGGCAGTTGGACAACTGCTGTTCCGTCTGGCAGATTGCACGGAAACTGGACAGCATTGAAACAAAGATGAAGAGGTGAGAGCATGAAACTGGTTGATGTTGATCCAATCATTGCGGCGTGGAAAACTGTTGGCGTTGATAAAAAGAATGAAGCGAAGCCGTTTTTGGACAGCAAAAACTTCATCGTATACATACAAGGACAAATCAGAAGCAGCATTGGAGATGTGTTTTTAGATTTAGCAAACGTATTGGAAAAATCTGAGCCCGCCAATATATGGTTTGATGCCAAGAAAGTTTTACCCGAAAAAGACAAAGAAGTTCTCGTAAAAAGAGAAAAGTTCGGCATTGAAATTGCGTTTTTATCTTATGACGGATTATGGGAAGACGACGAGTGCATTGTACTTGGAGATGTAACTCATTGGGCGTATCTTCCTGAACCGCCAAAGGAGGTCTGATACATGGCAACACCCCCGAAGCGTGGTCGTGGCAGACCGCCGCTGACCGAAGCGGAAAAGAAAAAGCGTGAGAAGCGGGCGCAAAAGGCGAAAGAAGAAGCCGCTGCGAAGCGTGAGAAAGAGCGTGAGAAGAAAAAGCAGCAGATGCTTAACAAGCGGAAATCTATCCGCTCGCAGGTGAGTAAAAAGGTGAAAGAACAACAGGAGTTAGCAATCACGAGGTCTAAGATGCTGAATACAGGCGATTTGCAGTCGAGAATCGGTGATGAAGAGGACAAGAAGGTCATCGGCATGATTGCAGCCAAGTATTTTGGTGACCTTCCGAGTGTGGACATGAACAACCCCATTGAAGTGCAGCAACGCCTTGACTTCTTCTTTGACACTTGCATCGAAGCCAGAATCTCCCCTGTGGTGGAATGGATTGCGCTGGTTCTGGGCATCGAATGGCCTAGTCTTAGACAGATTATGACAGGCAAACGCCGTGACGACAGCTTGCAGCAGAAATACATTCTGAAGCTGATTCTGCAAATGCAGTCCATGTGGGCGTACAACGGTATGTACGGTCAGGAGAACCCGGCAGAGTGGATTTTCCGAGCCAAGAACTATTTTGGTATGCGTGACAACGTGGAAGTTACCGTTGCCCCGCCGGAACAGCCGTTGGGCGATGCCCAGAGCGCAGAGCGGCTAGCTCAAAAGTACCAGGCAGCTTTGCCGAAGGAGATTGACGTGGAGTATAGAGAGGTGGACGACTAATGCAGACTGACAGAGGAATCTACCACAAGCGAGTATGCAATCGCTGCGGAGCTGTACAGGGCGGCAGAATGATGAACCCTGACGAATACTTCAAAGACTGGGCGTGGCGCAGGGACACAGGCGACCTGTGCCCGGAGTGCTATGAAGAGTACAAGCGAGTGATCGGGCGGTTCAATGCCAACAGAAAGAGAAAGAAAGGGCAGATATAATGGACGTTTACTGCACCACCGAACATTGCTCTTGCATGGGCATCAAACAGTTTTCTGCTGGCAAGGCTATCCGATGCACGGCAGAATCCTGCAAGAACAAATCTGAACCGTCCTGTGGCTCTTGCAAATGGTACGCAGAGACGGAGGGCGTGTGCGTGAACGACCAGTCAGAACACGTTGCAGACTTTGTGTGGGACGAACGTGGATGCAAGGAATGGGAGAAGAAAGATGACAGCAGGGGAGAAAATCAGGAAGCGTAGGATTGAACTGCACGTCAAGCAGAAAGACCTTGCGAACAGAATCGGTGTGACAGCTGCTTTTGTATCGGCTATTGAGTGCGGGAAACGCAAATGTAAAGAGAGGTGGCTTTTCAGAATCGCAACCGTCCTTGACTGCACTATATATGATTTGCAAGATGACGAGCCTAAAGGTTTGATTGACCCCGCTAATGACGACTTTGGAGCGGTTTGCAACTGCGCTGTCCGCTACTGCTTGGGCAGACGGTCATATATGCCTAGCCTTGTTTGCGGATACATCACGCCGCTTCTGCCGGAGCTGACCGACAAGACGCTTGACTGCTTTGAACGTGACATTGCAGAGCGCAAGCGGACAGGCTTTGACTTTGGCGATTCCTGCGACTATGAGACGTGGGATGCGTTCTACAAGGCGGTTTGTAATGAGATTGAGAGGAGAAAGGACAATGGAAGTCAGACCGATTGATGCAAATGCATTGAAGCGATACTTTTCCGATGAACAAATGAAGTGTGTTAGCGTGGATGAATTGGATTACACGCTCAATGCCTTGACGTATGATATGCTTGAAAGCGTAATCAAAGCTATTGATAACGCACCGACTATCGAGGTAAAAGGCAATGGCTAACACACTTTGGCATCCGGCAAGCGAACCGCCACGAGAGCGAACGCAGTCTTTGTTGCTTGCGACTAAGACAACGTGGCGTGATAAAAATAGAAAAATGTTGCAAGGAATCTCGCCGACATCGTACTTTCTTGGCTGTTACGCAGACGGTCAGTTCTTGGATGAGATAGGCGAGAGACTGCCGAAAGATGTGACGGTGACGCATTGGATGGCGTTTCCGATGGTATGAGGTGATGAGCATGGAGAGCAAGATTGTTTGGCAATACGCAAAAAAAGAAGATAGGCCAGAGACGTATAAAGATTGTCTTCTTGTTGTAAAAACGGAAACGATATTCGGTAATGATGACTGTACAAATGTGATAGTTGGTTATTGGGATGGAAAAGTGTGGAAAGCTGACTACGCAGAAAAAGTAGAATCTATAGAAACGAAAGTTATCTATTGGGCGTATATGCCTGAACCGCCTACGGAGGATTGATTATGGACAAATATGTATGGCATTCCGTGCGGGATGAGTTGCCGCCGTCAGATGCTCCGATGCTGATTTTAATGGTAAAACACATTTACCAAAACGAAAACGACTATGAGCGGTACATGAGACTTGGCTTCTATGCACCAGCATTTGGGAAAAAGGCGTGGAGAGACGAGTTTAACGACCCATTGGAACACAGTGATTGGTACATTGTAACGCACTGGACGTATGCGCCAGAAGAACCAAAGGAGGATTAAAGATGAATGGATTTGAAGCGTTAACAGAAGCGATGAACCAATGTGCTGCATCACTTGAACAGCTTGCAAATGCTATCAGACAGTCCGAAACACGGTGCAGTTATATCAAGCAGAAGCACAACCGACCTGTATACCGTAAAGGCGCAAAACTACATGAAGGTTGCAAACGAATTACGAGAACGAGAGAGGGATTTAGAAAGTGAAAAAGCTTAAATTTCCTGAGGATTTCTTTGCATACGAAAACCCGGACTGCCCCGATAAGGATATTGAAAAAGCCGTGAACAGAATGAAGAACTGGATGAAGGGCGAGACCTATAAGAGCAACCCTTGGTTCTTTATGGCTGCTGGCAATTATCTGATTGTCGGTCTGATTGCTGAGGATGGGCAGAAAACAATCTACGTTGCACGGCAGTATTATGAGATAGTCAATATCCCGGGCGAAGGTTGGCTGCGTGAGCCTGACGCTGAGTGCCAGTTTTAAGGAGAATTAAAGATGGAAGAACTTAAGAGATGTCCGTTCTGCGGTGGGGAAGCCGTGTTTTCCATAAAGAGGGATTTTTCAAGAAACCTTATAAAAGGATACGAATTTAACATCCGATGCAATAAATGTGGTGTCACAAATCCCAATAGAGAGTATCGAATCGAGTTTAGAATGAACAATAGTGGAGAGATTGAAATTATCCACGATGGACGCAAAGACACTATCGAAGCATGGAACAAACGATACAAAGAGGATTGAGTATGGAGCAGGAACACAATCCGAGAACATCAATGATTCTTCTGTTGGAACACGTTCATGCGATGGACGAGCTGACAGACGAGGAATTCGGAGCATTCGTCCGCAACTATGCACAGTATGTTGAGACTGGACTTGAGCCAGCATACGACAACGACCGTGCTATGCGGATGCTCTGGAAAGTCGTTAAAGCGTTTGATGATATGAATGCACAGAAAAGACAGGAGCGAATCGAAAAAAACAGACGGAGCGCGAATAAGCGTTGGAACGATGAAAAATGCAAATGCATACAAACGTATACCAATGATGCAAACGCATACGTTGGTATGCAAAATATGCAAACGAATGCAAACGATGCCTTATCTGTATCTGATACTGATTCTGTATCTGAATCTGATAAAAAAGAAAAATGTGAAAAGAAAAATACCAACGGAGTAAAACGCTTCAAAGCACCGACTGTCGAGCAAGCCAGAGAATACTTTTCTGAGAAGGGCTACATGGAATCAGAAGCAGAGCGGTTTGTTGACCACTTCACGGCAAATGGTTGGAAGGTCGGTAAATCGCCTATGAAGGACTGGAAAGCTTCTGCACGAAACTGGATGCGTAACGTGAAGGACTGGAACGGTGGCTATCAGCAGACAATGGCTGAATTGCCTGACGAGGGAGACTTTCTGCGGTGAATATTGAAAATCAGACCCAATATATCTTGCTTGGAGCAGTCCTCACGTTTTCGGAATACGCCGATGTGCTGCAAGACCTTAAAATCGACGATTTTTGTCCTGAACTGCATGATACATTCGCTGCCATTCGTGGCTATTGGGAGCACAACGACAAGTGGAACCCGGTAGAAGTCATGGGGCGGTACGATAACTGCAAGAAAGCAATGGGCGAATGCCTGGATGCTTTTGGTGCAGAGTTCATCCGCAATGTCACCCATGAAATGATGCTTGGATGGGCTGGAATCGTCAAGGAACAGGCAGCATTGTCCAGAGCAAGAGAGATTGCGTTCAAAATCGTTGATGGTTCGACCAGATACGAAGACCTGACAGGTATCTATGAGCAGCTAGGTGAAGCTATCAACCTACACAACGAGAGAAGCGATTTCATTCCGATGTGTGACGGCATAGACAACTACATCCGCAAGCTGGATGATAAGCCAGAGTATATCAGCACAGGGCTTAGAGTGCTGGATAACAATTTGCATCTTGTGCCGGGCAACTTCGTTGTGATCGGTGGCAGACCGTCTGCCGGTAAAACTGCCCTGTCCCTGCAACTTGCCTGTGAAATAACCAAAAGCGGACGTAAGGTGGCGTACTTCAGCTTAGAGACCGACCCCGATACCCTCTACGCTCGCGTCATCGCAAACCAGCTAGGCGTACCGCTGCATATGGTCAAAAACAAAACCGTCAGCATTGACGAGCTTGACCGGCTGGCAGCCATCAAGAAATATCCGCTGTTCGTGCGCTCTGCCGCTGGTAAGGGCGTTGGGTGGATTAGAACGCAGTCCATCAGGATGCAAGCAAAAGTAGTGTTCATCGACTATTTGCAGCTTATTCATCAAGCCGGAGCGAAAGACCGATACAGTGCCGTCACGGAAATCAGTATGGCTCTGCATGAGTTCGCACAGTCCACAGGAACGCTGGTGGTTGCACTTGCACAGCTCAATCGAGAGACCGCAAGAACTGGTATCCCCCCGACCGTCGCAGACCTGCGAGAATCCGGGCAAATCGAGCAGGACGCAGATGCAATCATCCTGCTGGCACAGAACGTGACCACAAAAAAGCGGCCGGAGCAGCATTATCACTTTGCACTTGAGAAGAACAAAGAGGGCAACGTAGGGTCATTGGACATCACGTTCCAGATGGAAACACAGCAGTTCAAAGAATGCGTGTGGATGTAACGAGAGGAGAATAAACATGAAATACCGCAAGAAACCAGTTGTTATCGAAGCATTAAAGCTCAATGCACGAGGACTTGTTGGAGCAGATTGGTTCTGGGATGCAGTAAGTAGCAATGATATTATCACGCATAACTTCGGAAAGTTTTACGATGGCCCTGCGTGGTGCGAGATTAAAACACTTGAAGGGACTATGATTGCAAGGACTGGTGATTATATCATTCGCGGCGTAAATGGCGAAATCTACCCGTGCAAACCTGACATTTTTGAGAAAACATACGAAGCGATTGAGTGATAGCGGCTCAACATCGCTTCTGCGCTCGTATTGCCACAGTAGAATAGGCAAGAAAAACAGATAACAGGGTCAGGGCGATAAAGTTATCGTCTGAACCCCATAAATATTTTTCGTCAATCAACAAACGGAGGAAAACGATTATGAACATCACTCGACTGGAACAAGAGACCATCGTCAACTTCAATGCAGCGGAAGATACTGCATCGGTTTATACCGCTGACCCGGTGTATATGCGCAAGCTTGACAAGCTGTGCGAGCGGGAGCCTGTGTCGTACAAGCTGGTCAAGCAGGACAAGGACGGCAAGTGGTATGAGATGCCCAAGCGACTTGTGCGGTTTGCTACCACAAGAATTATGACGGACGAACAGAAAGAAGCGGCTGCGGAGCGTATGCGCAAGATGCAAGCAGATGGTAGAATCTAATCTCCGCTAAAATCTCCAATCAACAAACGTATCAGAAAGCATGGAATGGTGTCAGGTAGTAAAACTACCCTCTGCGACTATTCCGTGCTTTTTTCTCTTGTTATTTATCGAGAGAAAACGGCAAGGTCTGATTTTGAGCAGGAACCGTCTCGATCGAGTGGCGTTTGGGCTGATATGGCTACGACTATCAGCGTGATGCGTTTGCATGCAAATGGATGCACATGATGCGTTTGCATTCAATCTTCCCCCCTTTCTTCCCCCCTCTTTCCCCTACAACCCCTATTACCCCCTATAATCCCCCTAACTCTCCCCTCAAACAAATAAATTGTTTGAGGCCCCCACGCTAAAATGGTGCGACAACTGCGACGACCGAAAACAAAAACCAGATGCTTTGAAAAGGTTCTTTCCCCCTACAACCCTCTATTTCCAAAAGCTATACCGTTAGCCAGCAGGGCAGACCGTAACCAGCGTCTGCCGTCAGGCTCTTATTGGCTGAATATAGGCAGACCGTCCAGCTAACCTCTACGTTACGTCACCCTCTATCGTCCGGCGCACCGCGCCGACCGGGTGACCTCTAACGGCAACAGCATCTAACCTGCATAGGGTAACAGAATCTAATCCAGCAGTCACTACGACTATTTCACATGAAGAATTGACTTCATTTTGTAGTCGGTTTAATATGTAGAAATGTTGCATAACTATATGAGCAGTTGATTACAAGTTGAAAGCGTCTGACTAGCCGAATAGTCTTATTTGATAGTTAAAAGTATTGAGGTATTTGCCGAATGAGTAATCCTAGTTTGTTAGTATGATATTAATGTAGTTGTCGGCAATTAAATCGGAGAAGAACGAACCGAATCGGATGATACGACTATTCCAGCAGAATAATAGTTAAAAAGATTGAGCAATTATCTTCGACTATTATAATAAGTACGATGGTTAAAAATTTCGAGGTAATGCAATGTGGATTAAAATTGACAGGTGTCTTGACACATATTGATTTTTGAGGGCGTCTGATGACTTAGCGACTATCGCACTTCTCTTTTCCTAAAAGGCAAACGACTATTTCACACAAAAAATACACGACTATTTGACGAAGGCTCGTAAGAAAACGCTACGACTGTTACTCTGCGACTATCAGCGGACTGCTCGTTACTATACGATATATAGGACTTTCAAAAGCTAGTCATCTGACGACTTTACGACTATTTTATTGGAGAGACTGCGACTATTGGCTACGACTATTCCAGCCGGAACGCTGCGACTATTGCTGGCCTCTATTAGCTATCGGGCAAAAGCCCGAAAAGAGATACGGCGGTAGCCGTCAATAGTTCCGCGCCGCCCGCCGTGCCCTTGCTGCTGGACTGCCCCGCCGAGTGGAGGGTGCCAGATCGCAAGCCGCCGGGCTGACCCTGTACAGGTGGAGACGCAGACCCCGCCGGGCTTGCATGGTCTGTGGTATGCTGCACTGTCTGGCATGGATCCATAACAGGGGCGCACCGCTACACTCTTATATACATTATTATAATAGGGCGGCTGCGCTGACCTGTACAGCGTTCGGCGTGGTGCTGGTATCCGGTATGTGCTGGAGGCACCACGCCGCTGTGATACGCTCCAGCGTGAGGCAGGTGGTATTATAGCCGCTTGTGTCGGTCTGGTATCGTGGGCGGCTGAGCGGGTGCAATCGCAGGAAAAGCCCCTGTAAAGCCCTGTGCGCTGTTTTGCGGTGTTTGCGGTATAACTGCATTGACTGCACAAAACGCGCTGTAAACGCTTGTATGGGGCTGTATTGCAGCAGGGCAAAACAAAAGCCCTGCGCCCTCAGCAGATGCAAGGTAAAAGAAAAGCCCGGCCATTTCTGACCGGGTGAAATGCTTCTTATTTGGATGCTTTAAACAGCGCCGAGAAAAACCAGAAGAAGAACAGGATACAAGAAAATATCATGCGTGCACCTCCTTAGTATACCATACGCCCCAAACGGGCGGAGTATAGCGGCGTGATTTGGAGATTAGAGGGAAGCGGCTGAACAAAATCCCAATTGCCGCCCGTCAGCGGCTGACGTATAACCCAGATCGGCGTAGCTGACAACGGGTTATATTCGATAGTATAGCGGTATTTGCGGCCGTTGGTGCTGTCCTTGCCCTTGTGATAGTCCGAAAAGATACGGGAAATAAGATTGATGCTCATATTATAACCCCCTTTATACCACGCTAAACCGTTTGTAACTGGTTTTGCTGCTGCATTCTGCGTATACATCCGGGTGCAGCGTCTTGAGTAGTTTGCTATCGAGCCGGACGGAAGAAACATCTTTGTAAATGGCCTTTGCGGTGCCTTGTACCATCTCCGGCGCTCCCTGCATCATGGCGATAATATCGGCCTTGATTGCGTCGTTCATCGCTTCAAGCTCTTCCATGAGCCGCTTATTTTCGCGGTATGCGTTCACTTTTTCTTCAAACGTCGTCATTTTTTAGCCCTCCATATAATTTGCGGGGAATGCTGTCCCGATATCCTGATAGCTTGTAAAGACGTGTGCGGAGCCTGTTAAGTAGTCGTGCAGACCTGCACGCAGGGCGCAAAAGATGCTGTCAATATCACATCTTTTGTTTTTTTCTGCATAGTTGCGCTGCCAGTGGTCTATATAGTCCCGGATAGCGGCGTTCTCCTGTTCGCTCCAGTCGATACGGGTACGGCAGTCAGTCCAGTTATAGCGGCAGTCGTTCCAGATGTACCACGCCATATTATAGGCGATTTTCTGCTCTGCCGTGCAGGTGGATTTGTCCACCCCTCTGATTTTATGGTATTTCATTGTTTTGCCCCCCTTATTAGCTATTAAGAAATGCGATCATAACGAGTGCGCCGGAGATCACGCCGCCCACATACCAGAGAGCGGCCCACTGGGTTGCATCAAGTACCAACATATCACTGCACCCCCTTGCAATACAGGCCGTTGGCGCGGCAGATAGTGCGGATACGGTTGCAAGCTTGGTACAGTGCGCGAGCTTGCACATCAAGCCACGTTTCCCGGCTGTTGGGCTCATACATCCCGCCATGCTTGCGTTTGAGTTCGGACGGGGTGCAGACGCGGGCGGCGATGTCGGCATCATAGCAGATGGAGCAGCCGCCGTTGCTGTACTGCTCCCAGCAGCTTGCGCCGTTAAGTGCCCACCGCTCAAGCTCTGCACCGTCAAGGGGCAAGCGCTCCATATTGTCCGCACACTCCTGCACATCGTCCAGCAGGTCGAGAGCGTACAGTGTTACGGCCTTATTCCATGCGCTGCGGTCGTGGCGGGCGTTGAGTTCGGCACGGATGGTATCTGTAAGTGCGGTATAATCAGGGGTGACAGTCTGGGGCTGTTCTGCGGCAAGGTCAATAATGGTCGTTGCAGTCGCTACAGAAATGGTGTTGACCTGTGCGGCATTAAGTTCGACGATTTCGCGGACGTTCTGGCCTGCAAAGTGGGCCTTTACGGTTTCGATATTTTCGGCAATCGCAACGGTCGAGATGTATTCATCGTTTCGCTCAGTGATAACGTGGTAATACTTTTTCATGGTTTTTGCCCTCCTGTTTTGTGGTGGTGTAACACGTTCTTGTGTTGTCTATATAGTAACACGTTCTTGTGTTGATGTCAATGGTTTTGCACACATTCTTGTGTTGAAAATCGTTCATGTTTGAGTGTGTACAAATCTGCTCAGTTTCGGACACACTCCACGCACCCCAGCACCCGCCGCCTGTACGATCTGCCCTACATCTGGCACGGTCTGCCCTGTTGCCTGTGCTGCAAAGTCGTTCCGGGTGCGCTGGGGCTGGGGTCTCCACCGGTGGGGTATACAGCCGCCGCCCAGCCCAGCCCGGTCAGTCTTTCAACCACCGAAAAAACAAAAAAGACCCACCCCACCTTTACAAAACGAAACCTATCTGATTGTGCAAGTCTCCAAAAATTCCGAAAAATACAAAAAGACCCCTCTCCCGGTCTAATCTGTGCTATACTTGACCGTAAGAAAGGGGCATTGTAAAATGGCAAAACTCGTAAAGTGTAAACATTGCGGCGCAAGGATAGCATCTACCGCTAAAACCTGTCCGCAGTGTGGCGGAGAGAACACACCGCCAAAGCCAGCTTATAAGCGGCTGTGGTTCAAAATCTTTATAGCCTTGATTGTTATATCTTTTATCCAAGACCTTGTGAATCCACGAGAAAGAACGAATGTTACGGCTAATCCTAAAAGTGAGGAACCGACATCTTCTGTTACATCCTCTGTGGAAAGTCAGAATGAAACAGTCGCACAGTCTGTTGTTGCTTCTTCTGAAACTGTAAAAGAAGATAATTCTTTTATGCTGGTTGATGGAGCACTTGGAAAATATGGTGAAGAGGTTACTATTCCAAGCCAGACTTATGGACAATATACCTACACACGTTATTTGATTCCTGCTGGTGAATACACCGTAGAAAACAAGGGTGGAGAGAAGATGGCTACTGTTTTTGTTGTGAATAATGATAACTCGGATGATGTAAAATCTGTATTGAGGTTTTCAAAAACAGGCGAAAAACAAAGAGTAACTGTAGAGGATGGTTACAATATTCAGCTGTCACTTGAAACGCAAGTCTTGTTTACTCCTGTTGAATGAGAGGCGGAATCATAAAATGTATGCTTTATTTGGAATGATTGCTCTTGTTACAACGCCTGTGTTTGGAGCACTGTGCCTTTATAACAAAGCAACGCATAGAAAAAACAATCGGATACTAATTGCTTTCTTTGCATCGTTTGCAGTTCTTGTTATATGTTTGGCTGTAACACCAGAACCGTCACATGATGAACCGACAAGCTCTAGTGTTGCATCTTCTTCCGTCGAGTCTACGGCAACGGAACCAGATGGCAGCTCTATTGAGGAAATTGCCGAAAGCTCAGTAAGTAGCGTTCCTGCATCTCAAGAAGCGACGTCCGAAACTGAACACCCTGCAAGTTCTGAACCTGCAAGCAGTGAACAAGTGGCATCTAGTGCTTCTTCGCATAACCCGGACGATGATATTCCTATTCTCGATTTGGATGATTATGCGAAGCAAGCTTCGGACAATGCTGTAAAAGCAAAAGACAAATATGCAGGAAAGCAATATAAGGTAACGTATCAAGTTAATAGTGTTTCTGATATGATGGTTAAAACGAACAATCCCTATACCGTTATGTTCAGCGTTAACTTTGTTACATCGCATAGCATCGGGTATACAGTTTATATGGCTGGATTCCCGGAAAACGAAAAAGACAAGATTTCTAGGCTTTCTCCCGGCCAGACCGTTACATTCGTCGGTGATTTTGACGGAAACAAATTCACTGATTGCCGATTCATAGTTCCGTAAATAAAAAGCCAGCGGCTAGATGTTCTCTAACCACTGGCTTTTCTTATGGGCTATTTACGATTTAAGTGTTGGAAACATGATAGGAGCGCTGACTTCTTCCTTTTCCCTGAGAATGTCGAGCAAACAATCATTGTATCCCATTGAATAGCTGTCCTCGCAAAAATGTTGTACGGACGTTGCTAGCGCTACACTTACAACTTCTCTTGACCGTTTATCCTCTGGCATGATGATTTCTAATGCCTGATTAAGGATTTCATGGCTTTTTTCTAAAACGGCTTTGTGCTCTTCATTCTCAGCTTGTAGCCGAAACATTTCTTCCGAGTAGTCCATCAGCACGTCTCCATTCTAATCTGTTCGCCAACAGGCAGATAGCCCGCTTCTTTGAGCTTGCTATAAATGAACTTCTGACCGGCTCTTGTCCATCGAGTGACCTCTTTCGTCTTGCTGTTCGGCAGCTCGATCGGATGCCCGACAACGTATCCGTTGCCAAGATACTTCTGGTAAGGAATCCACTGTTTGTTCACAGTATGTTGGATGCCAAGCCCTCTAAGAATCTGGTTCAGCTTTCGTGCGCTCATGCCGTAGTTCATGGCAATTTGCGTGGTAGTCAGGCTTTCATCGGAGAGCAGCATCGCCTTTGCGTAGTCAGAATCCGGCTTCATCTTGGCGTTTTCCGCTTCCAAAGCCTTTACTTTCTTGCGCTCCGTGTCGATAACGCTGTTGGCGGCAATCAGAGCGCGGCTCAACAGCATCTCTGTGGATTCAGGCTCTGGGTTGGTAAGCTTCTTTTCCATCTGATTGAAAGCGTCAATGTACTTCAGTTTCCATTCGAGAGCAGCCTTGCCATTGAAGCCCATCGCCAGCAGTGTAAAGCCGTCTCGGTTCATCAGATACATGGGGTAGCTCTGGCCGTTCTGCTCATGGACGTACTCGGTTTTGTAGAACATGGGGGTCTGCTCATTTTTGAGCACACCCTGTGACATGATGTTTTCTACATCTCGCATGACGTTCCGATGCTCTTTTCCGAAATTCTCTGCTACTTCACGGCTGGACACGACAACCTGTCCGTTCTCGCTGATAAGATTGATAGCATATTTAACCTTTTGTTCCATAAAAACTCCTATGGTTCTTGCGGAACAAGCCAATTCCTGCTATAATAAGGCTGGAACAGCTTGTTCCAGTGTGGTTCATGATACGTTCGCTTCTGTCGCCAAACTTCAGCGGACGTATCATTTCTTTTCATTAAGCATCGGATGAAGCAAGAAGAACGATTCTCGCAGCGCAGAAGACAAGGAAACCATGTTCTTGATGCAGTAGTCTTGCAAGTGATTGAACTGGCGTTCCGTTAAGCTGATAGTTAATGTGCGATTGTATCTCTCAGCATAAGGATTGCTCATATTAGCCCACCCCCTTTCAATTGTTGGTGATATTAGTATAACTATGTTTTGTGCTAAGTCAAGGTATGAAACACTATCCGTAGTACTGCTATCTGTACTATCTTCCCGTTTTCTACATTTTGCACAAAACTTAGCTATCCTTTTTGGATGCTCCCGCTTCGTACCCTGCCCGATAGTTCAGTTCGGACAGCTTACCCAGCGCTTCTGCGTACTCCCTGTCCTCGCTGGTCGGCTCTTTGCCGTGGGCAAGGGTTTTCAGAAATTCTTCGGTTGTTGTGGGAAAATTCATGTTTTTTTCTCCTTTCTATTGCAGAAGTTGTCTGCTTCTGCTATAATAATTGACAGAAACCGAGACTGCGCCCTTGGTTGCGCAGCTTCTGTTTTGTGGTGGAATAGGTCGTCAGTGCTACTTTGGTCGGTCGTGCTGACGGCCTATTTTTTATGCCACAAAGGATAAATCTACCGTTGTTGGTTGATTCATCGTGTGTTCTGCTGTCTTAGATTATAGACGCTTGGTATATAGTTGTCAACAGCCCGATTTGTATAATTTACTCATACATTTGTGATATTTTACGCATTCTAACGTAAATTTACGTTATTTGATAGTGATTTTGTAAACGGATTAGTTTACTTTAATGGTGGCAATCGAAAGTATATTTTTCGATAATTCGTAAGGCTACTATTTGAGTATACAGACTGTAAAGCAACGAAAAAGTTTACAGCCGTCTGACCACCCTATTGATAGTAAAAATTCCGCAAAAAACACAAGAAGATGTTGACATAAACATAAGAATGTGTTATCATTGGGTTGAAAGAGAGGATCAAAGAAAATGGCGGAAAAGAAAAAGGGCGGCGCAACCAAAAATAAAGTCAATTCCGGGGACATTCTTCGCTCCGTTATGAAAATCAGAGGATATACTTCTGCATCTCTTGCGAGGCAGATGAAATATGAAGTTTCTTCTTATGTGACAAACCGTGTTAATGCGGATGATTTGAAGTTGTCCACAATGGCAATGCTCTTGGAAGAAATGAAATACCAAATCGTAATTCAGCCTATTGGTGCTGATGTTGCATCGGATGAATTTGTTCTCAAGGTTCTTGAAAGAGACGGTGATTCTGAATGATCTACGGTTACGCTCGTGTCAGTTCCGCTGGACAAGCGATTGATGGCAACAGCCTTGAAGCCCAGTCTGAACTTCTGAAAGCCAATGGAGCACAAAAAATCTTTTCGGATGTTTACACCGGCACGAAGCTGCATCGACCTGAATTGGACAAGCTGATGGCTGAAATCCAGCCGGGAGATACGCTGATCGTGGCGAAACTTGACCGCATTGCTCGTTCCGTGAAGGGTGGCATTGAAATTATTGACAGCTTGCTTGCAAAAGACGTGTCCGTGAACATTCTGAATATGGGTCTGATGAACAACACATCGACCGGAAAACTGATTCGTAATGTTATGCTTGCCTTTGCAGAGTTTGAGCGTGATATGATTGTTGAGCGCACCAAAGAGGGCAAGAATATTGCCAGCCAGCGTCCTGATTACAAGGAAGGCCGCAAGCCCACCGAGTACGACCGTAACCTCTTTGACGTTCTCCATGAGCAGGTGGAGAAGCGCATTCTCACGGTCACGGACGCTGCCAAGCAGCTTGGCGTGACCCGCCAGACATGGTATCGGATTGCTGAACAGAACAGGTGAAAGGAGCAAGAGCCTATGGATAAGTGGAACAACAGAAACTCGTATGACTGGCTTGCAGGAGCGGTCGTTGGACTGCTTACCGGGTTCTTCATCGTAGCTGTGGTTGCGAGGTGCGTTCTGACCAGCGTTGTTGCAGGGCTGATTAGCATTGTACTAGCTGGCATTTTCAGTTGACATTGTTCGCAACCTAGAATAAAACCGAATATTTGATTTTTGTGCAGTTGTAGGCACTCTTTACATTTTCAGGTAGGGGGTGCCTATTTTTTTATGCAGCCAAAACAGTGTATCGCCATCATTGACAGCATCAAATTGTATGCAAAGCAGAATCCGACCGAAGCACAGGTCTACGAGGACTGGTTTCAGGCGGTGGTGAACCTGAGAGACGCTCTGCCGCAAGACAAGCGGTTCGATGCCTACAAATACTCTGGTGAGTTGCGCTCTGTTTGCGCAGCCATGATGGGTAAGATGAAAACAGGCGAGGATGTGGCGAAGGTCTATGACATTATCAGCCGGACGTACTTGTTTGAAGCGAAAGATATGTTCGACAGCTATTGCATCTACCTTGAATGGAACCGTGCGCCAGAGAAGAAGTTCTATCAGCCGAGACGCAGGGTTCTGAAAGTGCTGGCGGACGACCTTGAGGACTTGTTTTATAAGCGGATTGACTTCTTGGGAGTTAGCTTACCTGCTCGCGTCGGAAAATCGACGCTATGTATTTTTTTCATCACATGGCTGATGGGCAACCGCCCTGACGTTGCATCGGTTATGAGCGGACATTCCGACAAGCTAACAAACGGCTTCTATGGTGAAGTGCTGTCCATCATCACCGACCCTGTAACCTACAACTGGGGCAAAATCTTCCCTGACGTTCAGCTTGTGGACAAAAGCGCAAAGGACGAAAGTGTTGACCTGAACCGAAAGAAGCGCTTCCCCACACTGACTTGCCGCTCCATCGGCGGTACGCTGACTGGTGCCGTTGAAATTGGTGAGGGTGGCGTTCTGTACAGCGATGACTTGATTGAGGACTTGGAGGAAAGCCTAAATGTTGAGCGTCTAAACAACAAGTACGATGCCTATCTGAACCAGCTAAAAGACCGCAAAAAGCAGGGCGCATTGGAGCTGATGGTTGGTACACGCTGGAACGTGCTTGACCCTCTGGGGCGCATCCAGAACCAGTATGCAGACAACCCAAAGTACAGATTCCGGGTGATTCCTGCTGTGGACGAGAACGGACACAGCAACTTCAATTATGACTATGGCGTTGGCTTTGACGATGCCTACTATGCCGATATGAAAGCCAGCATTGACGATGCAACATGGTGGGCAAAGTACATGGGTAAGCCCTATGTGCGTGAAGGTCTGCTGTTCCCTGCCGATGAACTACGGTATTTCAACGGCGTTCTGCCTGACGGTGAGCCCGATCGCAAGCTCATGGTCATGGATATTGCATGGGGCGGCGGTGACTTTACCGCTTGTCCTATTGCCTATGTGTACGGAGATGCCGTGTTCATTCCTGACATTGTGTTCAACAATGGCGATAAGACCGTGACCAGGCCGGAAGTCGTGGGCAAAATCATCCAGCACAAAATCAATGTAGTGCGTGGCGAAGCCAACAATGGCGGTGACGAATATTGTGACGTGGTAGACAGCCAGCTTCGGCAGCAAGGCTATCACTGCTCTGTTCGCAGCCAGCGTGCGCCAAGTGGTCAAAGCAAGCTGTCAAGAATCATCCAGTATGCGCCGGACATTAAACGGTTCTATTTCCTTGACGAAAAACACCAGTCGAAAGAGTATAAGGCGTTCATGGAACAGGTTACGATGTTCACGCAGCTTGGCAAAGTTCCGCACGATGATGCACCAGATAGTCTGGCACAGCTTGCTGATGAGCTTTACAATGGAATCAGCAAAATTGAACCTATAAAAAGGCCATTTTGAAAAAAGTGGTAACGTATAATTTAATTTATTGACTTTATATCGTTGTTTTTGGTATAATGCATGTAAGGAGTTGGCTACTCCGGCATGATGCCTGCTACACGCTTTACGGCTCCGAGCTGAATGCTTTGCAGGCGTTCTCCTTTCTGCCCAGCAATGGTTTCCACGCTCTTTCCCATTGCTGGGATATATAAGTTGCGTCCCGTGTTGGATGGGGTCTGGTTCGCCCTTGAAATCTTGACTTCCAGAATAAGGCGGTTCAAATCCGTCACGCAGCACAACGATTCACTTTTGTTTTCATGGAAATTTTCCTTTTATAACCTCCAATCGTTATTCCCGGCTCTCGATGAAATGGGTTTTGGGACATTTTACCATTTCAAAGAGCAACGATGAATCAAGCTGGGTCTTTATGTTGCATTAGCTCAGTATGGCTAGAGCATCCGGCTCATAACCGGACATACATTGGTTCAAATCCATTATGCAGCACCAAAATTGCAGCTTCCCGTTTTACGTCTGTCTGACAACTGAATGTAAAGGCTGCAATGGTTTCTCTAGGCGGAGAATAGCACGGCTGGAAGTGCGAACAGTTTCCCAGCAGCTTCTAACAGGTCTGTGCTCAACAGCCTGTTTCCAGGAATATTAGGAAAGGAGCACAGATGAAAGCAAAAGTCAGATGTAAGCATCCCCGCAAGGACGCAAACGGAAATCCGTGCGATTGCGGACGTTATCTTGGCGAAGTGGAAGGCAAGTTCTCTCTTCTGTGCCCTCTTTGCCATTGGATTACAATTGGAGATTCCAACCTTCCAAAAGATACATGGGTCTCCGTACCAAAGTTTAAAAACTGAATAGCTTTTGAAGCGCAGTTGTAAGCGCAGTGAGATAGACCTTAACAGGTTTGTCTTGCTGCGCTTTTTATTTTGCTAGAAAGGAGGAAAACATGGCTGAGTATCAAACGGTTGTTGGCGGATTTTTGAATGAGCCGCTAACCGGACGCAGACCGATTGAAACGCCGGAGACAGAAATCAATCGGGCAAACGTGCTGAAAGTGGTCATGGGTAAGGCAGAGCCTATTCATCTGCTGAACAAGAACGAGATTCACTTTTTGCACAACTACTACTTGGGTAGCCAGCCAGTCCTCCACCGCACAAAGGAGTACCACGCTGAAATCACAAACCGCATTGTAGAAAACCATGCCAACGAGTGCGTGGGCTTCTACACGGGCTACATGAGCGGCACTCCTTGCTCTTATGTTCGGTCTGAAACGGCAACAGGTGACGGTGAGGAAATCGCTCGGCTGTCAAACGCCTTGCAGTATGAGGGCAAGGATGCGCTTGATCGGCGGCTCTGGCAGTGGATGTTGGAGTGCGGACAGGGATACCGCATTGTCCTTCCTGATAAAGGGTATAACGGCAACTACCCGGACGAAACGCCCTTGCTGGTGGACGTTCCCGACCCGGATATGGCGTATGTGATTTACAACTCCAGCATCGGCCACAAGCCCATCGCCAATGTTCTGCACATCCCACGCAATTATCAGAATGACCTGAATGACTTGATTTGTGTGTATACGCCAAACCAGTACTTTGAAATCGACAACGGCAAGGTTACGAAATCGGAGAACCATTCTCTCGGTATGTTGCCGATGGTCGAATACAAGCTAAACCCGGAGCGGATGGGTCTGTTTGAACCGGCGATTCCTGTATTGGATGCCATCAACGACCTAGAAAGCAACCGTTTGGATGGTGTGGCGCAGTTCATCCAGTCCATCATGGTGTTCACCAACTGCCTTGTGGATGATAACGCACTGAAACAGGTCAAAGAACTTGGCGCAATGTGCCTGAAATCCACTTCTGGTCTGCCCGCTTCTGTTTCTCAGATTGCAAACGAGCTTGACCAGCAGCAGAGCCAGACCTTGCTTGATTCCATGCTGAACGTATACCGCAGCCTGACTGCCATGCCTAGTGCCACTGGTAGCGAGAACGCAACGTCCGATAACGTGGGCGCAGTCATCGTTCGCAATGGCTGGAATCACACAGAAGCAAGAGCACAGCAGTACGAAAATATGTTCAAGTATGCTGAGCGTCAGAGCCTGTCTGTGATGCTCAAAATCCTGCGTGATACAGCTGGTTCTAAGCTGATGGCAAGTGACATCAACATCAAACTGCCCCGCCGTCAGTACGACAACCAGCAGAGCAAGGTTCAGATTTTTGCGCAGATGCTCAGTCAGAGCATTGACCCGCAGTTGGCGTTCACTACGCCAGGTCTGTTCCCTGACCCACAGGCTGCTTATGAGATGAGCAAGCCATTCCTGATTGCCGCTGGCAAGCTGGGCGAGGATGGGAAGGCACCGAAACCGCAGGAACAGCCGACAGACCATATTGTTGACACCAACAAAATGGTTGGCAATCAGGCTGATGGAAAGGAAAGCAACAATGTATAAGGGCAGAGCACTTTCAAGAGCAGAGATGGCTTTATTTCAGCATATTTACGATTCACTTTCATATGCAGAGAAGCTGATTTTGCAAATTGAGCCGAATCGAGAAAGAAGCATTGCGCTTACTCACCTTGAAGAAGCCGCTCTTTATGCCAATGTAGCGATCGCTCAAACAGAGCCAAAAGATCCTTCTAAAGAACAGCTTGAACTTTTCAAAAAGATTTTAAGCAAAACTGACAATGAAACAGAGGGTGAATAACCCTTTGCATATTCCGGCAGGGAAGCCGGGATACAAATTTCGCAGCGTTGCAGGGAAGCAACGGTAAAAAAACGCAGGAGGAAATTAACGATATGAAACTCAATGTGTTGCTTGGTGATGCCTACAAAGAGGGCATGACCGCCGATGAAATCATTTCTGCGCTTGAAAAGGTTGCAGACCCTAACGCAGAGGTTGAGAAGCTGCGCAACGCCGTGACGAAAGCCAATGGCGAAGCTGCTGAGTACAAAAAGCAGCTCAAGGCAAAGCGCACCGATGACGAGAATGCTGCACAGGAACAGGCTGACAAGCTGGCAGAGATGCAGAAGCAGATTGAAGCCTTGACTGCCGACAAGGAGAATCTTGTCAAGGAAAAGACCCTTGCATCCTACCGTGAGAAGTTCGTTGCACAGGGTTATGACGCTGAACTGGCTGGCAAGGCTGCGTCTGCGCTGGCTGACGGTGACATGGACAAGGTGTTTAAGTTCCAGTCGGAGTTTATGACTGCCCATGACACCGCATACAAGGCTTCTCTGCTGAAGGATATGCCCACACCTCCGGGTGCGGATGGCAATGGTGACGGCGCAGATAGCGCAGGTGTTTCCTTTGCTAAACGCTTTGCAAAAGAGCGTGCAGACGCAAACAAGGCATCGAGCGACGCAATGACCGCTTTCCATTAAGGAGGAAAACATGAAGTACACCAATACTCCGGTATCGGCTCCTGAAAGCACTATTCTGGCTGCTGATACCTACGTTGCAATTCCCTTTACCGTCAAGGAGACCAACGCTGTTCCGGCTGGCTATCCTATGGCAAAGACTGGCCTGAAAGCTGCTGCCACTACTGGTACCAGCGCTATCGATGCGGCTACCGATGCCATTGGCATTCTGCTGCACACCGTTGACCCTGCCGTCAATCCCAATGGCGCACTGCTGATTCAGGGCGTTATTGATGTGGACAAGGCAAAGCTGTCTGGCTTTACCTATTCTGCAAACGATATTGCCGCTCTGAAAAAGGCTGTTCCCGCCGTTTTCTGCCGTACCGATGTTGGCGCAAAGAGCAAGTAAGGAGGACTAAATTATGGCACTGAATCTGAATGAAATCTTCTCCCCTGCTGCGATTGCCGCCTACTGGACGAATGACCCGACCAATGCGCAGCCCTATGCTTCTGATGCTCTGTTCCCCGCTCGCAAGAAGGTCAGCATGGAACTGAAGTGGCTGCGTGGTCACAAGGGCGTTGGCGTTTCGCTGAAGCCTAGCGTGTTCGACGCTAAGGCTACGTTCCGTACTCGTCAGGGCATCAAGATGACTGAGACCAATATGCCGTTCTTCCGTGAGGGCACTCACATTGACGAGGAAGACCGCCGCAAGATTATCTCTGTTTTGGCTACCAATCAGGAGTTTGCGGCAGACGTTATTAATCGTGTCTACGATGATACCGCACAGCTTATTACCGGGGCTCGCATTGTGCCTGAGCGAATGGTGTGGCAGCTTCTGGCTCCTAAGACTGGCAAGCCCGGCATCTCCATCGAATCCAACGGCGTGAGTTACGTCTACGATTACGACCCTGACGGCACTTGGCAGCAGTCCAATTACAAGGCTCTGGCTACCAAGGAGAAGTGGGATGCTCCTACTACTGCAACCCCCATCGCCACGATGACCACTGCCGCAAACACCGTGCTGGCAAACACTGGTGAGATTATCACCGATGCCTACATGAACACCAACACTTTCCACAAGATGATTGCTGCGGATGAAATCAAGAACCGGTTCCTGACGGTTATGAATACCACCACCGCTGTGCTGGTTGATTCCGAAGCACGTTCCGTTGTCGAAAGTGCATCCGGTATTCGTATCCATCTGTACGACAAGATGTACAAGCCGGAGGAGACCGCTGCTGCCGAAAAGTATCTGCCTGATGGCTATGTCGTGCTGGCTCCTTCTGGCTCTCTGGGCAATATGTACTATGTTGCCACCCCTGAGGAAGCCGACCTGATGGCTGGCATCTCCAACGCACAGGTTTCCGTTGTGAACACTGGCGTTGCTGTTACCACCGAACAGACCGTGCATCCCGTCAACACCAACATCTACGTCTCCGAAATCGTCCTGCCGTCCTTTGAGCGCATGGACGCTGTGTACTGCATCAAGGCTTACTAAGGCGAAAGGAGGAAAGTAGCATGGGAGACCAGTATTCCGAAGCGGCAGTCAAGCTGGGGCAGTACATCGCCCCTGCACTTGGCCGTGAAATCACGGACGAGGACTACCCACTCTTCGACCTGCTGCTTGATTTCGCCAAAGACAAGATATTTGCGCAGGGCTACCCTTTCGGTAACAGGCCGGACGAGTTGCCCTCGCAGTATCAGTCGTTGCAGATACGCATTGCAGCGGAACTGTACAACCACATCGGTGCAAACGGACAGACGAGCTATACCAACAACGGTATTACTCGTGTGTGGGAAAGTTCCGATGTGGCGCAGTCCCTGTTGAATGAAGTGGTTCCGAGAGTAGGTGTTATCGGCTGATGTTCAATGGAAGCCCGCTGGATAAACGCCCGCTGTGGTATTCAAACCCGGTTGGCGAGAAAACGTCTGTCGTGGACAAACAGGGAAACGAGACTGGCGAATCCGCATACGAATCGTGGAGCGAACCCGCAAAGCTGATGCTGAACGTCAGCCCGCCTACTGGTTCTGCGGAAGCAAACCCTTTTGGAGCGTTTACGGATTACAGCTACGTTGTCAGTTCGCCCAGCAAAAAGCGAAACACACCGCTTTATGAAGGCACACACGTCTGGTTTCAGACGGACGTTTCAAAGCCGTTCAATTACACTGTGGTCAAGGTCGCAGAGCATATCACGGATACGCTGTATGCGCTGAAAGAGGTGGCCGCAAGTGAAAATTAAAGTGAGGTTGAGCGATGCCGGACTTCGTGATGCGGAACGTCAGATACAGGAGTACAAGGCCACCCTGAACAAAAAGGCTAGAGCGCTTGCCTTTCGTCTTTCTTGGCTCGGCTTTGAGGTTGCAAAGATACGCTTTGCTAACGCACAATACGCTGGCTCCAATGACGTGAAATGTCACATCAACCAAAAAGACAAGACCTGTACCATCGTTGCAGAGGGCAAGTCGGTTGCCTTTATCGAGTTTGGCACTGGCGCACATCACAACGGATATGGCGGCGAGTTGCCGCCCGGCGTTGGCGCGCATGGCTCCTACGGCAAAGGGCAAGGCGCAAGCCGCAGGTGGTACTACTACGGAGAATCTGGAAATGCTGGCACGCCTGTCAAACAGGTGGATGGCAAAGGTCAGTTGAATTACACCGATGGCAACGAGCCAGCTATGGCTATGTGGGGGGCTGTTGAGGAAATGGCTTCTCAGGTTGAAGCAACGTGGAGGGAGGTTTGGAATAGTTGATCGATTATTTCAATTCCATCTTCACGGCTGTTGCTAAGGAACTGCGAAAGCAAGTTCCCGGCATTTTCGTTACTGGTGAAATCAATGACAGCAATGTCAAGAAGTTTCCGTGTGTGCAGATAGAGGAAAACAGCAATCTTCCTGTACATATTGATTCTGCTGGTCACAGCAAGTACGCTGCCGTTTCTCTTCGTGTTCGGGTCTACTCCAATAAGAACACCGGACGCATTGCAGAAGCACGTTCCATTGTTGGCATCGTAGATTCTATTCTCGAATCACTCAACTTTTATCGCAAGTCGTTTGCCCCGTTGAATGGGCTGTACAACAATTCCGTCTATCGGATTGATTGCAGCTATGGGGCAACAATCGGAGAGGACGGAATGATTTACCGAAACTAAGGAGGTAAACATTCTATGAGTACTGCTATCTCCGGTCTGAATACCACCCTGTATTGTGGCGACAGTGCAACCGCTCTGACGAAGCTGTGCGACATCAAGGATGTGCCCGACCTGATCTCCGAGCCGAACCTTCTGGATGCCACCACCTTGTCTGACCCCATGCAGGTCAACATCTTTGGCATCATCCAGAGTGACACCAAGTCCTTTACTGCCAACTACAACAAGACTGACTACAAGAAAGTCAAGGAAGCTGGCTACGATGAGACTTCCGAGAGCAACACCGTGAAGTACTATGCCCTGAAGATGCAGGACGGCTCCGGCTTCACTTGGCAGGGTATGCATCAGGTTGGCCTGTCCGGCTTTGGCGTGGACGAGGTTGTGGAAATGACCATCAACTGCATCTTCACCAAGAAGCCCGAGTTCAGCGAGACTCTGACTGTCACTGGCGGCTAAACCGCAAAAATCGAATCAATCAAACCGGGCAGAACTGAACAACGGATTTGGTTCTGCCCCTATTTATAAAGGAGAGCATTTATTATGGCTGCTAAGGTTATCAACTTTCATTCCCCCGATGGCAAGAACACTTACGAGCTGACTTTCACCCGTGACAGCGTGGAAGCTACCGAACGTGCAGGTTTTCAGATTGGTCAGTACACTCAGATGACCAATCTGCTGTCCAACTCCCGTGCCCTGTTCTACGGCGCTTTCATCGCACGGAACAAGGGCATCAAGCGCAAGGTCGTGGACGAGATGTTCCAGCACATCGAGGATAAGGAAGACCTGATGGGCGTTCTGCTTGAGATGTTCATGGATGCTTCTAAGTCTCTGCTGGCAACTGATACTGAAGACAAGACCGCAAAAAACGCAACGTGGGAGATTGTGTAACCGCACAATCTCAGGAATCAGACGGAGAGAGAGAATCGTTCTCATTCTCTAAGCTGTTCCACGATGTAGAAGCCTATTACATCTCCATCGGTATGACCTACGAGCAGTTCTGGCACGGCGATGTCTGGCTGGCTAAGGTATACCGTGATGCAGAGGAGCTGCGAGAACGTAGAGCCAATGCAGAAGCGTGGAGAAACGGTTTTTACATGGCATCTGCGCTTTCCTCTACGGTTGGCAATATGTTCCGAAAGAAAGGGTCTAAGCCTATCAAGTACATGGATAGACCGCTTCCCCTTACCCAAAAGGAGAAAGACGAGTATGAATACCAACGCGCAGTTGAGGCGCAGGAGCGAATCAAGAGAACGATGTTCTCTATGATGGAAAGTGATGGTGGTAGTGATGGCTGATGTTGATATTACGAGCTTATCCGTAGAGATTTCTGCGGAATCTCAGGGCGCAGAGCTTAATATCGACAAGCTCGCTGCCGCCATTTCTAATTTACGGACGAAAGGCAACGTGGCAAAGGTTTGCAGTAGTCTTGATAAGTTATCTGCTTCTATTTCCGCTCTTAAATCCGCATCTACTGGGCTGGACGGTCTTAGCAAAATCACGTCTTTTATGAACGGTCTTGCTAATGTAGACCTTACTCAAAGCGCAAAAGGCATCCGCTCTGTTGCTAATGCTTTGAACAAAATTTCGTCCGTCAATCTTGGAAACATGGATTTTTCAGGACTTGGCAGCAAGATGAACAGCTTGAAGAACGGCCTTTCCCCTATTTCTTCTATTAGCGATTCTTCCATTAAGAGTTTGCGTGGCGTAAGCAGTGCAATCAATTCCATTGCTAAAATCCCAAGCATTACAAAGAAGCTGGACTCTAAAACGCTTGATGATTTTGCGGAAGTTTGTAAAAAAGTGGCATCCGCTATTTCTCCACTCGCTTCCAAGCTGGACAAGGTAGGGCGCTCTTTTTCTTCACTTCCATCTAAAATTAAAAGTGCTGTCAATTCTACAACCCGCTTTTCTTCGGCAAACCAGAAAGCAAGTACTAGCCTTTCAAGCTTGGCAAGCCAGTTGGAAGCCATCAAGAAACGTGCAGCACAGCTAGTTTCTCTGAAAGCTATTGCCACTTATCTTGCCAATGCCGTTGCTAAGTTCAATGACTTTTATGAAGCAACAGACTTGTTCAATAACGCAATGGGCGAGTTAAGCGGTCAAGCAACAGAGCTTATCAATAAGATGGAGTCTCTGCTTGGCATCGACCCGACAGAAGCAATGACAAACATTGCTACGATCCAAAGCCTTGCAACTTCGTTCGGCCTGGCAAGCGATAAAGCGTATATCTTATCCAAGAACCTGACCCAACTTGCCTATGACGAATCGTCCTATTGGAATAAAGATACTGCTACTACCTTTACCGCAATTGCTTCTGCTATCTCTGGAGAACTTGAGCCTATTCGCCGCTTGGGCGTTGACTTGTCTCAGGCACGGTTGCAGCAGGAACTTCTTGCTTTGGGCTTTAATAAACAGGTTTCTAGTCTGTCTCAGGCAGATAAGGCAGTTCTTCGCTACATCGCCATTATGAAGCAGACTACCAACATTCAAGGCAACCTCGCGCAGACCATTAGTAGCCCCGCCAATATGGTACGCATTTTGAAGTCTGAAATTTCGCAGCTTGCAAAAGCTGTAGGCCAGCTTCTTTATCCCGCATTTAAGGCGATTCTCCCCGTTCTGATTGCAGCAGTTGACCTTATCAAAGAATTTGTGGTCTCTCTTGCATCTGTGTTCGGGCAGAAAATTGAATTTACCGATTTTAGCAAGACACAGAAAGATATTGGCGGTGTAACCAGCGCTATGGATGACACTGCTGATGCTACGAAAGCGGCGGCGAAAGCGGCCAAAGATTATACGATGGGCTTTGATGAATTAAACATTATCGACCCTTCGCAAAATTCCGGCTCTTCTGGCTCTGGCAGTGGCGGTGCTGCTGGCAATCTGCTCGGCGACGTTGACCTCTCCCAGTATGATATGTTCAAAGATTATGCTGGAAGTGCTGTTGACGAGATTAAGGCAAAATTAAAATCTCTCGATTCTTTCCAAATCGGAACCCAAATCGGCGAACAGCTAAATAAACTTATGGGCATGATTTATAATGCCATCCATTCTATTGATTGGGCCTCGCTTGGAGCGTTTTTTGCAGATGGCATTAACGGGCTCGTGGATTCTGTAGACTGGGATTTGTTTGGCCGATTACTTGCGGACAGATTCATCATCGAGTTTGAGCTTCTTGGTGGTTTCCTGTCTCAGCTTGACTGGACATCTGTGCTTAACGCCTTTATTGATGGCTTTTCTGGATTTTTTCACGAACTTTCAGATTGGATAGCAACAGTAGATTGGACTGGTGTTGGGAAGCAATTAACTGATAAGCTTTCCGATGCTCTTCAAAATGTTGAGATTGAAAAGCTTGCAAGAGTTTTTTTCAACTTTATTACTGATAGCATTAACGCTGTTTCTGATTTCTTGGCTGGCACAGACTCTTACCAGCTCGGTCAAGACCTCGTTGACTTTGCTATTAGAGCCGTTACTTCTGTAGATTGGGCCGGTCTAGCTCAAGCTATCGGTCGTTTCTTTGGCGAAGCGTTCATTGAAGCGCTCGACTTCATGGGTGGTCTGGTTTCCCGAATTGCCGATTATTTTGAAAAGAAAGTGGCAGAAGGGCCGTTTGATAATGTTGGGCTAAATATCGTCTACGGTATTTATCATGGCATTCAAGACGCAATCACGAATGTTGCTGCTTGGATTGTTGAAAATGTGTTCAATCCATTTATCAATGGTTTTAAGTCTGCCTTTGGAATCAATTCCCCATCCACCGTAATGGCCGAACAAGGCGGATACATTATCGCCGGATTGAAGAAAGGTATTACTGATGCTATCTCTAGTGTAACTGAAACTGCGAAGAAAATTCTTTCTGCAATCAAGAGCGCATTTGACAATTTTAGCCTTTTTGATATTGGCAAGAACCTGATTCAGGGTCTTATTGATGGCGTGAACAATATGATTGAAACAGCTAAAAATGCTGTCGCAAATGTTGGAACCGCAGTTATCGACAAGGTTAAGAACGTTCTTGGCATCCACTCCCCTTCTACTGTGTTTGCGGAGATTGGCGGTTACATCGCCCAGGGCCTTGCAAACGGTATCACCGCTGCTCAAGGCTACGTTGACGAAGCCATGCAGGGTGTCATCAATGTCGTGACCAATGCCGGAAACCAGTTCATCGAACGGGGCAAGCAGACTGGTATTGGCTTTGTGAACAACCTTGACCAGACTCTCACCAGCACTTGGCAGCAGCTCGATACCAATTTGCAGAATGATTTTTTTGGAACCATTCAGAACCTTTGGGAAGCCGCTCAAAGTGGCGATGTGAAGACCATCGGCACGACGATTGCTGCCGTGTTGTGGCACGCAATGGGCGAAGAGCAGCGCACTCAAATCAAGACGATCGCAACCAGCATGATTACCGACTTGAGCACGCAACTGACCAATGCGTTGTCTACGTTGTCCGCACAGGCGTATCAGATTGGCGGCGAGCTTCTGAACGGCATTACCTCGAAATTCGGCGAGATTGTATCTACTTCCAAGCGTCTCGGAAATTCTTTGAAGCAGACGTTTACTGCAATTCAAGGCCCAATGAGTTCCACCGCAAAAACGATTAGCGGGCTACTCTCCAAGGGATTGGCAAGTGCATTCCCGTCTATCTATGCATCCATGGGCACGTTGATTGGAACCATCGGTGCATCGTTCGTGGCGATGCTTAACGCTATTGGCGCGGCTTTGTCTGCTACCATTTTCGGCATTCCCGCTGGACTGGTTGCTCTTGGTGCTGCGGCCGTCCTGGCTGCTTCCATTGCCAGCATCGCTGGTGGCATGGGCGGTAAAAAGAGCTCTTCCAGTAGCTCCTATGGCTCTACTGGCTACGATGAATCCGACTTGGGGCAGATTGATTACAGCAATGTTCCTGGAACATCTCAATACAACGATGCAAACAGCGGATTGCAGAGCAGCTATACTGCAAGCGCAACACAGCAACTCAGTGCATCGGAAATCAAAGAAGCTGTGTACAACGGCGCGTATAACGCACTGTTAGATTATAAGCAGCGCTACAGCCACGAAGATAAGAACAATATCATCAAGTTGTTTATCGATGGCAAGCAGGTTACTGCCGCAGTTGAAAAGACGCAGAGTGACCGCGGGCGTGCCATCATGGGCAACGAAGCATACAGTTACTAAGGAGGTGGCTCACTTTGGCAATTCCGGCGCTCATTACGATTGACGGCAGAGAAATGCCTGAGCCGTCTTCTTATGAAGCGACAACCAGCACGATCGTTGACTCTGGCCGTAATGTGCAGGGCAAGGTGGTCGGCTCTGTTGTTCGGCATGACGTGGCGAAAGTTTCCGTGAAATGGAACTACCTTACTGCTGAACAATGGGCCGCTGCCATTAGCCCCTTCACTACCAAGTTTTACTGCTCCGTTCGGTTTTTAAACCAAGCCACGAACGCATACGAGACGCGGCAGATGTATGTTTCCGATCGAACGGCTGGTATGTGGCGTAGAGGGCCTAAAACCGGCAAGATAATGGGCTGGACTAATTGCGCACTTGCGCTTGTGGAGGTTTGATGTATGGAACATCCATCTCAAGCATGGCTTGATAAGTTCAACGATACTCTTGTGCCGGAAGAGTTTGTTGAGATTTCTTACAATAGCACCGAACCAGGCGTTCAAGAGGATGCCACCGCAAGCGCAACTGCACAGGTTCCTTTTGGTAATATCGAAAATACCACGAAGGAACTTGACCGTGTATTGACGAAATATGCAACAGGGGAAACAAATCTGCACGTTCTGGACGGTAGTTTCAGATTGTTGCCGGATTCTGTCCCCTATGGGGATGCTGGTTTTATCAGCCATACGCTTGTAAGCGATTCCAACCACCCGCGCATTATCCTTTCGTTCGGCAGCGTGCACACACGTGCCGTTCCCGGTTTGACGATTGTTTGGTCGTCCATGATGAATGAATGGGCAACTAAATTCAAGCTCACGGCTTATAAAGGAACCTCCGTTGTGAGCACCATCACTGTATCGAACAACAGAAGCGTTTATTCTGAGACCGAATGGGAAATTTACGGTTACGACTCCATCGCCATTGACATTTTGGAATGGAGCATCCCAAATCGTCGGGCTCGCATTGAATGGATCATGGTCGGCTTCCACAAAGTGTATAACAAAAAAGACCTTGTTTCGTACACGCACACATCCAGCCGAGACCCGATCTCGGCGCAGTTGCCTAAAGACAGCATCGAATTTTCTTTGGACAACAGCCAAAAAACGTGGGATGCTATTAACCCTCGCGGCATGTTTCGATATCTGTATGAACGGCAGGAAGTGAACGTCCGTTACGGTATGGACGTGGATGGAGAAACACAATGGATTAACGGCGGCAAATTCTATCTTTCGGAATGGAGCGTTCCTTCTAATGGCCTGGAAGCGTCTTTCACGGCTCGTGATGCCCTTGAGTTCATGATGACCTCAAACTACACGGGTCGAAAGACGGGCACGCTTTATCAGATGTGCTACGACGCACTGGAGACGTTGCCCTCTAATGTTCCTTCGTTCTACATTTCCGAAGAGCTAAAAGAATACAGCACCGATATTTCTTCCGAAAAAACTTCGTACAAGAACTCAGACATCCTGCAATTGGCCGCAAACGCAGCGGGTATGGCTTTGTACCAGACGCGAGATGGTCACATTCGTATCGAGCGAGTCAACTTGACCGCAGAAGAGGGAACTGAAGTATACGAGATTCCAGTTATCAATAACTTCCAGTGGCCTGAAATCTCTTTTGCGTCCCGCGTCAAGAATGTGTCTTGCAACGTTAATGGCAAAGAGCATCTGTACCCGGAAGGCTCTAACGCGGAAGGCGTCACCCAGACCGTCAGCAACGAGCTGCTGACCGAAGCAATGCTTGTCAAGAGCAAAAACTCCATCACTGAAGCTTATGCTATGCTAGCAAACCGCAAAAAGGTCGAACTTGAGTATCGCGCCAGCCCGCACATCGATGCATTTGACCACGTAAAAATCAATCACAACTTTGGCTACGCATCCAGCGTCTTCGTAACGGAAAGCAAATACCAGTATACGGGCTGTTTCAAAGGCACGATTTCCGGCTATGTCCTGGCAGACGTTTCGTCCGTGTCTTTGTCCTCGTCTTCTCTGTCGTTGATTTACAATGAGCCAAAGGTGTTGACCGCAGAACTTCTGCCTTATGACCCCGACTTGCCTACTGTCAGCTGGCGCGCTTCGCCGGAAGGAATCGTCACGCTTCGCGTTCTTACAAACGAATCCGGCAAATCCACCTGTGAGGTCAAGTACAATCGCAAGGGAAATGCTACCGTTTCGGCATACGTTGGCTCTGTCAGCTCGTCAATCCCGGTCGTCAACAACTCTCCTTCTTTGTACTTGAGCACACGCGCTCTTGGCGTTCGTTGGGGCGCTCCGCAGGATATCACCGCAACGTTTGTACCTAATAACTACGGGGCTCCTGAAATCAACTGGTCTGCGTCTCCTTCTGACGTTGTTCGGCTGGATATCGTAGCCAAGAGCAACGGTTCTTCGACCTGTCGCGTGACCTGGCTCAAAAAAGGTAGCGCAACAATTACCGTTACCGCTGCTGAGGAAAAATCAACCTGTTCTGTCGTTGCAAGCCCTGCTACAATTGGCTCTCTTCCCATCGGAACAACACTTTATATCAAAGAAAGCAATCAAAGAACCGCATTTGTTCTTGCAAAGCATGATTATGAAGAAGCTTCTTCTAAGTGGCCAACATTCCCCGGAAACGGAAAAGGCCTTTCTTTGCTCGCTCGTTCTTCCAAGACTGTACTTTCGCATGTGTGGAGCACCGAAAGTGCTTCCTCTGATAGTCGTTTTACCAATATATATTCCGGTAGCACTATTGACAAGTGGTTGAACGGCGAATATTTCAGAACGCTTGACTCTAGTATTTCCAGTAAAATCAAGAATACAAACATCCGAGTTTCTCCCGGTCCTCAGACTTATAAAGACGATGACGGCAATTCTCATACGACTGATGGCTCTGCGGTCACTTGGATATCTCGCAAAGTTTTTCTCTTGTCTGCAACAGAACTTGGCATGAGCTCTAACGTTTCTGGCATTACTAAGGAGGGCACGGCTTTGCCGAATTGCAGTGAAATGCTTTACAACATTATCGGAAGTTCTAATTATGCATGGACTCGCTCAAGATGTTTTGATGCAACGCCATTCGCTTATCCGGAATTTTTCAAGTATAACAATTCTGCTGTTGTTTCTTCGTCCAAGTCTAATAATAGCTATTATACATATACGACAATTTCTGATGTCACAAAAAAGTATCCTGTTCTCCCGGCATTTACTCTTCCAGCCACATTGGAAGTTGATGTTAATGGAAACGTTCTTACTTAACAAGGAGACTTTATGGCAACATGGATTACAGACCGAACGCAGGCAGACGTTGACCGCGTGAACGAACTGCACGATAAAGCCAACGTTGGAACGTGGACGGAAGAAGAGCGGATAGAATGGGCAGCTGGCATGAAAGGTTCGTTGAGCTACATGGACTACAACCGCATCGAAAGTGGTGTGTCCGAGCTTGCCGCTACACTTGGCGCGTCTGTTTCTATCAAAACGAACTGGACGGTGGAAGGATACATGACCACAAGCGACGCAAATCGCTGGCTATCGAACGTATCCAACATTCGGGCCAAGTGCAGCGGCCCCGGTGGTCTGCCAAGCACTCCAACCAGCATGGATAAGTTGGCATACAAGACCATGAATGAAATCGAAGAAATTTTGGCCAAGATAGAGCGAATCGCAAACGATCATTTGCTTTACTGCGACGAGCCAATCTGTGGAGGTGAACCTTACTATGGTATTTGTTGACCGCAAGGCAAAGTACCCAGGCCGATGGACAATGAAAAAATCTGACGGCACATCGGAAGTTGTCACGTTGGTTCGCAATGATGAACCTGAGGTTGAAGGCACTCCGATGAACGCGGAGACGCTGAATACTTTAAGTGACGTTGCGGGCGCGGATGTTGCGCGTATACAGGCGGAAACTGCCGCAAAGAAGTCGGAGGAAGACCGTAAGAAAGCGGAAGCTGCCGCAGGAAACGCCGTCAACGACGCAACAAAGCTTATCAAATGCTACACAGACAGCGCTCTCGCCAGCAAAGAAGCTGCCGAGAAAAGTCGGATTGATGCCAACACATCCCGCGAACAAGCTCAAAAAGCGCAGAAAGCTGCAGAGGACGCCGCAGAACTGGCTGGCTCAAGAGCTGGAACAGATAAGACCTTAAGTAAAGAAAACGCTCCAGCAGATGCAAAGGCTGTTGGGGACGCGCTAGACATCAATAAGCTTATTGAAGCCTTAGATGTAGAAAACAATATCCCTAAAGATTCAGATTACTTTGTTGGACAGCATGTTAATGGCGAAAACGAGTCTGCTGTGAGTTATCGCCGCAAGCCACTGAGCGCTCTCTGGAACTGGATTAAAGCGAAACTTGGAAGCGCTGCGTTCAAAGCAACTCGGACGCTGACGAGTGTAGGACCAAGTGGCTGGAAAGATGCTGCAACCGACCAGCAGTATGTGCCGGATATGGGTTTTATGGCCTATTGGAATGGCGCATACAGCGGAACTTCGTCGAATCTGGCGTACTGTAACCAAGGTGCATTTGGAAGTATGATCAAAGTGGCGGCACGAAAGAATCACAATACAAGTGATACGTGGATTCCAGTCTGGTCAAACGACAATTTGGACTACATCCTGAAAAGCGAGTTGAACGTGAAGTACGCTAATGGCGCAGGCAACGCGAACGGTTTTACCTTTGGTGCACAATCAAGCGACCCCGGTGCGAACTCTAGCTTGACGACCAATAAAGTTCTGTTTGTCTACGAATAAGTTCAAAATGGAGGATGACATGGACGAGAAGACGATCGCGCCGGGCTACGAAGTGCCCGTATTGGACGAAGAGAAGAACGACAACTATGCTGCGGTGGAAGCGGCGGTGAACGAGCACAACCAAACCGCACAGCCGGGCGAGAAATACTGGGGCATCTCCCTCGAAAACGAGAAGTACACCGTATACGAGTACGGCAAAGTGCCCACCCCGCCCACCGAGGAAGAGCAGATGGAAACGCTGCGGGCAAAGAAGCTGGAGGAAGCTTCCGACGCCTGCGAAGCAGTCATTACGAGCGGCATCGACGTGCTGTTTGGCGACGGCAGGCAGGAGCATTTCTCGCTGGAAGTGCCTGATCAATCCAACATTGACAGTATTTTCAGCGCGGTGGTGCTTGGTGCCACGGCCTATCCTTACCACGCAGACGGAAAGCAGTGCAAGCTGTACTCTGCCGCCGACATCGTGACGCTGTACACGGCAAAGCAGAGCACCATCACCCAGCAGACCACCTACAACAACGCTTTGCGGCAGTGGATCGGCCGGGAGACGAGCCTTGAGGTGCTGAAGGGCATCTCCTATGGCGTGGAGCTGCCGGAGGACCTGAAAGCCGAGGTGGCGGACATCCTGCAGCAGGCACAGGAGCAGGTGGAGGCCATTGTCAAAAAGCTGTCCACTTGAGAGCACTGGCCCGGTAGGACCTCTCAGTCGCCTACGGCGACAGCTCTCCTAGCAGGAGAGCCCTTGGCATATCCGGTAACGGCACCAGACCGATTGGGTTTTACGAATTTTCAAAATGGAGGGCCCTGCTGTGAAACGGGAACTTGCAAAAATATCAATTTTGGCGTTACTGGGCGGAGCCCTCTATGTGGGAGTCGAGCTCCTTTGGCGAGGGCACTCCCACTGGACGATGGCGGCGGTTGGAGGCTTTTGCTTCGTGCTCATCGGCGGGCTGAACAACTACCTGCCCTGGGAGATGCCCGTGTGGAAGCAGGCGGTCTGCGGCAGCGCCCTGGTGACAGCCGTGGAGCTTGTGGCGGGGATCATCCTGAATTTATATCTGGGCCTCGGCATCTGGGACTACTCGGGCCTGCCCTGCAACCTGCTGGGGCAAATTTGTTTACCGTACAGTGTGCTGTGGGTGGGGCTGAGCCTCGTGTGCATCTTTGTGGATGACGGGCTGCGATGGAGACTGTTCCACGAGGAGAAGCCGAGGTACCGCTGGTACTAAACCTCTCAGTCTCGCTCCGCTCGCCAGCTCTCCTGTCAGGAGAGCCCTTGGCAGGCCGGACAACGTCACCAGACCGGTTGGGTTTCGAGAGATTTCAAAATGGAGGGCCCTGCGGTGTAGGGCAGATAGTGCTATGGCAAAGAATTTATTGGTGGGCGTTGGCAGCAAGGCCCGCAAAGTGAAAGCCCTGTATGTGGGGGTAGGCGGCAAAGCCCGCAAGGTCAAAAAAGTATACGTTGGCGTGGGCGGGAAAGCAAGGCTGGTGTGGGAAGCTTATGTAAAAGTGACTGGAATCACACTGAAACTGAACGACAAATATGCCGACAACCCGACCATCACAGCAGTATTTACACCGAGTAACGCGACGAACCAGAAAGTAACATGGAATACTACAGCCCCATCTGTAGTATCTGGCATTGGCATCTTAAGCTCAAACGATACGACCTGTGTTCTTTCACATACTAGAAACTCGAACGTAAGTACAATTCTGACGGCAACAAGCGCGGATGGAGTAACCGTACAATACCGTGTAGAGTTTATCTATAGTCTACAGAAATATTGGACCATTACCAAGATATAAAGCGGATGGTGTAAAAAGAAAAAGCAGACAGCTGGAAAGACTGCCTGCGAACCATCGCAATACGCTGTCGATAAATAATCTGTAAAATTTCAAAATGGAGGTGAAAACCATGGGAATCGAAAGTTATTCCCTCGCTAGAATACAATATTCTAATAAACAATAAGGAGGCACGATATGAAAGCACTCTTTGATTTTATCTCCAAGCTTCTTGCAGCCCTCTCCCGCGCTGCCGGAGACAAGGCAGAGGAGCCGGACGCCCCCACTCCTGAAAAAGTGTCCACTGTGGACACCGTACCGGGCTGGACGGGTGAGCCGCCCTACCGCTATCTCGACGTGAGCCGCTATCAGGGCAAAATCACCCTCGACGGCTGGCGCAAGGTCAAAGAGGCTGGCTACAAGGGCGTCATGCTCAAGACGGTATCCACCAACCGAAAGCTCTCCAAGCGGTCGGATGGCCTGTACATCGACCCGACCTTTAAGCGCAACTACCGCGGCGCCCGGGCCGCTGGGCTGGACGTGGGCGTCTATTACTACACCTACGCCACTAGCGAGGCTATGGCGGATGCAGAGCTGGCCCTTGTGCGGGAAGCGGTACGCGGCAAAGAGCTCACCATGCCCGTATGCGTGGACGTGGAAGAAAACAAGCTCAAGCCCCTCTCTACGCTTGACCTCACCAACGTGGTGGCGTATGCGCTGGAAAAAGTGGAAGCCATGGGCTTTTACGCCCAGCTGTACACCTACACGGGCTACAGCTATGAGTTGGACATGCAGCGCCTGGCAGGCCGCTGGGACGTCTGGCTGGCTGACTACACGGGAAAAACGCCCAAGGCGGATTACATCTACCACGCCCACCAGCACACCAGCAAGGGCTCTGTGCCGGGCATCATGGGCAACGTAGACTTGAACGTCACCACCCGCAACTACCCGAAGATCATCAAGACAAAGGGCCTGACGCGGCTCAGGAAGGGCACATGACTGAAAAAGAGGCTTTGATTTGGATTGTGGGCATCTTGGGCAGTGCGTGCGCGGCAGCGATTACGCTGGACAAGGTGCTGGACATCATCCACAAGTACATCAAAAAGGCACAGGCTCCCAACGATGCACAGGACAAGCGTCTGGATGAGCTGGACAGGCGCGTGGGAGTCATCGAACAGGGGCAGCTCCAGCACAGTGCCGCTCTTGCCAGAGACCTGAAGCGCTTTGACGAAATCGACCGGGTGAGCCGCCTGACGCTGGACGGCGTGCGCAATCTTCTTGACGCCCAGTTGAACGGCGATAATAAAGCCGGTATGGAAAAATCAAAAGCTGACATTGACAAGTATCTTTTAGAGGGAGTGACGACATGGAAGCAGTAAGCAATTTTCTGAGCGCCGTCCCTGGCCCGGTGGCCCTTGCTCTGATGCTGGGCGGCTTTATCTTCTACGCCCTTGGCTGCATCCGGCTGGGGTATGGTGCGGCAGTCAAGCCCACCGTGCTCCAGCTCATCGAGCAGGCAGAAAAGGACATCCAGGGCACCAAGAAAGGCGCGGAGCGCAAAGCCTGGGTGGCTCAGATGCTCCGCGCGGCCCTGGCCACAAGCAAGTATGGGCGTTTTATCTCGTGGGCCATCACCGATGAGACCATCGGGGTAGTGATTCAATTTTTCTTCGACCGCATGAAAGCTGCACTGGAAAAGCAGTAAGGAGGATATCATGGCAAGCACTACATACGAGCAGAAACGATTTTGTGAAATCAAGAGATGCGGCAAAATCGACCATCTCGGTAACGTCCCCGTAATGGTGCGCAACTCCGGACAGCTTCCGCAGCCTTTCTGGCTCGGTGCTGCCTGTGGCGGCGGCTCGCATAGTCTTTCCGCCAGCGTTGCAAGGGCTTAATGCAGAACAGATAAAAGCTGTGATAAAACGTGCGCCGCTTGGGAGGTATGACCGAAAAATCGCCCGGTTGCGGTACGTTGACCAGCTATGCCAAGTTGATATTGCAGCGCGTGTGCCGTATTGTCGGACATCAATCGGCAATAGGCTGAAAATTATTGATAAAATTCTGGATGTGTGATATCATAATCTTAATTGGATGCGATTTCTCACGAAACGCATTGAAGCGGCAGGCTTTTGGGTCTGCCGCTTTTCTTTTTGCACGAATTATGGTATAATTATCTCAACAAATCCACCCGGCCTCTCGAAGAAGCACAACAGGTTGGATATTTGATACAGTCTCCCACCCGCCTACTCACAGTGCGTACCATGCGGGAGACGATTTTATATGGTGATGCTTATGTGTAATACAAAAGAGGAACGAGTAGAAAGAATCGCAAAATACTACACCACTTTTCACCTGTTTGGTGATTGGTATCTTGTTAGGCGCTATCCTAAACACTTCCATAGTTGGAAGCGGTTCATTCCGTTTTACATTCCTATGCACTTAGGAGACCCAGATTGAAAGGCTATGGCCTTTGTAGAGAGCGGCATCGCCTGTGGGCAGTTCCGCTCTTGATTTTACAAAAAATCCCCTGCTTTGTCGAATTCCTGCGTGCCACGTGGGATGCTTTGTAGGCAAAGCGGGGGATTTTGTTTTATTCGCGCTAGTTTTGTCGAAAGCATTGCCATATATTGGACGATGTGATATTTTAGCATTGCACTCCAATGTGTGCATCCTTACAGTTAAGCGCTCATGCGGATTTCTCCGTGTGGGCGCTTTTCTTTTTTGTCCTTCGTTGTACCTTCGTTGTCCTTCACTTTTTGTCGATGCGGTACACTGGGAGCATCAGGAGGGATGTATTATGAGCTATTATCCGACACCCGGAACGCCCTACGTTCCGCAGCAGCCTGTCAGTCCTTACGGCGGCATGGGCACGGTGGGTCTTGCCACTCCCCTACCGAACGCGCAGATGCAGCAGACACAACCGCAGCGTCCGCAGCCGATGAATGGGCAACAGCCTGTTCAGCAGTCGGCACAAGACGGCGGTTGGCTGCTTGGCAGACCTGTGTCTAGCAGAGAAGAATTTTTGGCGATTCCATCTGATCTGTACGGAAGATGGACGTATTGCCCGGATTTGCGTAGTGGGGTTATCTACTGTAAACGTCTGAACCCAAACACTTGCGAATCTGACGTGTTAGAGTTTTACAGCCCGGAAGCATGGCGGCAGATGCAGGCGCAGCAGGCACAGCAGACCGCTGCACCGACGCAGCAGTATGTGCCTGTTGAAGAGTATAACGCTCTAGTCCACCGACTGGATGAGCTGGAAAAGTGGCAGAAGAGCTTTTCGAAACCCGCTGCCGCAGCGAAGAAAGGAGAATAAATAATGTCCTCTCCGTTTGATATGATTACTCACAGCCCTATCATGCAGCTTGCAAATCTGGCTCGCGCCGGACAAAACCCGATGGGGCTTATCCAGCAGTTGGGTGGGCAAAGCGCCCCCATCATGCAGGGCTTGAACCTGATTCAGGGCAAGAACGAAGCACAGCTCCGAACGATGGCGCAGAACCTCGCTAAAGAGCGCGGCATCGACCTGAACCAGCTGGCAAGCGTCCTGAACCTGACGCTACCCCAATAACGTATCCCTCTAAGCGAAACGCTTCTCAGTTTTGCGGACTTGACAAAAACCGCTTTTGTTTGGCTTCGCCCATCGCATACGGCGATGGGATAGCATAACGCAAAACTGAAAGGAGTTTTGGTATGGACGATTTTGCAACTGGCTATCTGGCTGGGCAGGACGGCGGCAATAACAACGGCGGATTCTTCGGCAACGAAGGTCTGTGGGCGGTTATCATCCTCGCCATCATCTTCGGCTGGGGCAACTACGGCAACGGGCGCAACGGCAGCGACAACGGTATGGCGAGCTACATCCCCTATCTGGTCGGCACTGGCGCAACCGGGCAGGGTGGTAACGACACCCGCGCGGCTTTGTCTGAGGGTTTCTATCAGCAGGATACCTCCCGCTCTCTGGCGGGTATCCAGAGCGGTATCTGCTCTCTGGGCTATGACCAGCTGGCACAGATGAACGGCGTCAACACCAACATCTCGAACGGCTTTGCAGGCGTGAACAGCGCCATTTGTCAGCTTGGCTACCAGAACGCACAGCTCGTGAATGGTCTGGAACGCAGCGTGTCCAACGGCGACAACGCCATCAACCTTGCCATCATGCAGGAGGGCAACGCCCGGCAGGCTGGTCAGACCGCACTTGCCACGCAGCTGGCATCTTGCTGCTGCGAGAACAAGCAGCTGATCGGCGACCTGAAGTACACCATCGCAACGGAGGACTGCGCTACCCGTCAGGCTATCGCAGACAACGCCCGCGCCATCGTGGACAACTGCAACGCCAACTTCCGCAGCATGATGGACTACTTCACGCAGGATAAGATTGCCACTCTGACCGCTGAGAACCAGAACCTCAAGTTCGCCGCTTCTCAGGATCGCCAGAATGCGCTTCTGACCACCGTGATGTCCCAGCAGACCGATACCATCCTGAACCGGGTCAATCCTCGTCCGATTCCCGCTTATCAGGTGGCAAACCCCAACGTGGGCGTGAACTGCTGCGGCTGCTGCTAACCAACACACTCCCCGATAAAACCGGGTGAACCATCGGGGCAGGGGTAAGACACCTCTGCCCCTGATTTTTTAGGAGGAAAAACATTATGGCTTGCAAAACAAGCTGCAAACTCTGCCCGCACCTCGTCATCTCAAATGCGGTGACGTTCGCCAATGATACGCTGACCATCAATATCCCTGCTGGCTCTTACGCAGCAGGAGAAAAATATTGTTTGGTCATTGCTCAGGCTTTGCCGGACACGACCACCATCAACGCCCCTGTGGTCATCACCATCGGCGCAGGTACGACCGCATACCCTCTGACCGACTGCAACTGCGCTCAGGCAACCGCTGAGAGTATCCACACCCGCACCCGCTACGCCACCCGCGTTGCAACGTCTGCGACCGGCACCGGCACGTTCAAATATCTTGGCTGCTTCTGCCGTTCCCACGCTGGTGCGCCCGCGTCTATTTCTTGAGGAGGTGTAGATTATGGGCAAGACTAATTTTCGCCGCATGATGATGCTCCGCGAACACGACAAAGACCGCGAGCCGGAGCGCGACCGCCTTGAGGAAGAGCGTGACCGCAGGGAACGTGAGCTGGAACGCCGTCTTCGTAAGCTGGAAGGCGGCAACGACCGCTATCCTTACTATCCGCAGGAGGAGAACCGCTACATCGACCCCTACCCCATCCCCCGCTACCCTGACGTAGAGAATGGGCGCAGAATGCCGCAAATCGGCTTCTCGCAGAACGGTGACTGGGATAAACGGTCTGGGCAGTACGAACGTGGCGGTGCAGACAGCCGCTCCATCAAGATGCCCCGCCAGCACCTCACCCACGATGAAGCTGAGGAATGGTGCGACAGCATGGTGAACGCTGACGGCACAAAGGGCTGTCATTGGACGCTGGAACAGACGCAGGACGTTGCGAAACAGCGCAATATCAACTGTGACCCGAACGATTTCTGGGCTGTCATGAACATGATGTACTCGGATTATTGTCAGGTCGCAAAACGCCAGTCCGTTGACACTCCGGGCTTCTACGCTGACATGGCAAAGGCGTTCCTTGAGGACGCAGATGCCGCAGATGGCAAGGCGTATCTCTACTGGGATTGCATTGCTGATAAGTAAAACAGAACCCCTGTGTAGTCGTAATGACCGCACAGGGGTTTGTGCTTTAGCAAGTTCCTGTATCTCCGATTTTTTGCATGGTGCTTTTAAGATTTGGCACATCTGTTTCCGGCATTTTACGTTTGATGCCAATAATCGCTTGCGTGATTCCCGCTTTGTTTAACTGGTTTACAGACTTACGGAATACAAAATCAATGTTTATATTCGCCTTGATTGTTCCGTCATCTTCAAGATAGCAGTTTGGAATCCACACGTTTTGATTACTACCGTTGATTTTGAAACGCTTTGCTTTGTAGCAACCGTAGTCCTCTCTTACAATCAGTTCAACAGGAATGCCCTTGTAATATTGAGTGTCAGTGTTGTACTTTTCAGCCAGTTTTTCTTTACGTTTTGCTACCTCTGCGTTTATTTTGGCTTGCTCCTCTTTGCTTCTGTGCTTGCGTGGCTTGTATGTGCGCATTTTTTCCTTTCACATAGATTATTCTTCTTTGGTGTAGTACAATTTCATATCTGCCTTGTACACATCGAGTTGTCTTTTGCTATCCACAAGCGTATTAAAACTAAATCCAGCCACAAAAGATACAGCGATGGACAAAATCAAGTGCGCTGCAACCCATTTGCCAGCAAAGATAAACGGAATCTGAACTGCTACAGCAAAGACATCGAACAAAAGAACGTAAACTCCGTGTTTGACCATTTTCTGTAACAGTCTAATGCTTTCTTCGTAAAATTCCTTTGACTTCATCATACGTCAATCCTCCAAGAAATCCTCCAACTCAGTTCTTTTCATCCAATACGAACTTTGCAAATTCTTCAATTTCTTCCAAATTAACGATTATTTCATACCATCCTGCTGAATGCCCTCTATCGTAAGCGTACTCCCAAATTTTTGCCGCTTTCTTTTCTGAAATCTCAAAACCGACTTCTTCTTGAATTGTCTTATAAATCTCTTCGTAGATTTCATCCCTACGCTTCATTTTTTCTTGATTCAGTCGTTTAACTTCATTGTCATAATCATCGTTGTTCTTTTGCGCTTGCTCTTTGTTCCACTTTACCGACTTATCTTCGTCAAACACAAAATTTGATGGAACTCGCTTGAAGCCATAAGGCTTGCATCCCATATTTGCCATTGCTTCAAATTTCTGCCCAATGTCAATCCATACGTCATTCATCTAAGAAATCCTCCAACTCAATCTTCCCCTCTGCCGCCGCAACCGCCAGAGCGTATACGAACTGTCCAATTGTCATTCCGTGCCGTCTGGCTTCACGGTTGATGTACTTTCGTTCTTCTTCGCTCATAAGGATGGTAATACGTTTGGAACGCTTGCCGTCACCACTTGCAACGCCCTGATGCGATTCCGGCATCGGGATTTTTTTCTTTGTCAAGCCAGCTTCTGCTAGTGCGCCGAGCACATCGCCTTGTTCGATAAGACGTTGAACTTCCTTCGCCTGTTTCAGCTTCTTCGGCTTACTTTCGCTGACCATGGCATCATTTGGCTGTGTTTCGCCGTCTTTGGCTTGCTTCGGCTTAACACTGCTTAACTGCGCTTCATTAGGCTGTGCATGGCTGTCTGTGGCTTCACTGGGCTTAATCGGTGCTTCTTCGGCTTCGGTCGGCTGTGCTTGGCTTACTTCTTCTTCCTTTGGCTCACTTCGGCTTAATATCTGCTCCGAAAAAATAGGCTGAAAATCAAACCCGCCAAGCAAGCCTGTGGATTTTTTGCTGGTTGATTTCATTTTTCTATGTCCTCCATCTTTGCTCCGCAATAAGAGCAAAATCTCGTTTCACGGTGGATTTTCGGATAACGCTCAATTTTATAATGACAGTTTGAACATTCGTACCAGTCCCAACGCTTACCGTCTGCATCTACTCGATGATGAACTTCCCACTTTGCCGTTTCTTTCGGCTGAATTTCATCCATCAATTTTACATGGCGAATCACATTTTCTAAAGTATCGCATACACTTGCTGTTTCACTGCGAAATCTTGCTTGGTCAGCTTGGTTCTGCAAATAGTAATTTACGAGTTCTTCAGAATCAATCAGTCGCATTTTTATCTCCCTCCACAATCATCTTCGCCAACGCCTTGAAATCCTCTGCGCTGGTACTCTTTGCCGTGTCTCCGCCAAACAGGCTGTGCCGCTCTGCTTGCGCCTTACGAACGCCCATAGACGGTCTAATCTTCACGTCTAACAGCGTTGTGCCCATGTTCTGCGCAATCACAGGGAGCTGCTCCACAACCTCTTTGGACAGGTTCTCACGGCTCTTGTACTGGTTCAGAAGCAGACCTTCAATCTTCAAAGTCGGATTGAAGTATCTGCGAACATCGCTGATGGTCTGGGAAAGCTGGCTCAAACCAGCCAGTGCGTAACGGTCTGCTGTGATGGGTACGATAATGCTGTTGGCAGCGATCAGTGCGTTCACAAGCGCAAGACCAAGCTGCGGGGGAGTGTCCAGAACAATGTAATCGTACTGCCCAGACACGCTTTCAAGGGCTTCTCTCAGCCGGAAGTTCTTGCCCATGTCCCGGACAAGCTGCTCGTCAATGTCCTTCAATGCGCTGTCAGACGGCAGAATGTCACCAGCTTCACAGTGTTGGATTCCTTCTTCGACCGTTCCTTGCCGTGTCATCACATCAAACAGGGTGCACACGTCCTCTGTCTGTGCGCCGTAGGTGTCCGTTGCGTTGCACTGGGCATCGCAGTCCACCAGCAAGACCTTCTTGCCAAGCAACTGCAACGCACCAGCCAGACAGGTGCTTGTGGTGGTCTTTCCTGTGCCGCCCTTCTGGTTGGCAATAGCTATGATTTTTGCCATTTTATCACTCTTTTCATTCTTCTTCTCTTTGGCACAACTCTACTTCGCATTTTAATGCTCTGGCTGCTTTTTTGAAATCGTTCAAAGAAACACTATCACTTTTCATTTTTACTTTGTCTAAAATCGCAAAACGAAGTTTTTCTTTGTCAACTTCATCGTAATAGTCTGAAACATTCAAAACGATTTTTTCGGTAGACGAATAATCCCCGCAATCAATTTTTCCAGTTTCGATTTCAAATCTGCGCTCTCCATAATCATTGAATGTTGCATATTTTCGCCCAATCTTTTTTATTTTTGAACGTCTTGGTTTTTTATAATTGAACTGCGGAAGCATTATTGGGCATATATATATTTTTTGCCCAATATACAAATCTTCTCTCTTCATCTTTCTCCTTTCTGCATCGTCTGCTCAATGTGCTACATCTGACTACTTTTGCAACGCTTCAATGGAATAGAACGCCGGCATATACCTGTCTACGATACCTGCCTTGTCCACGCTTCTAATCAGATAGCCAACGGGTCTGTCAGGGAACGGAGACCTGTCCAAAGACAAGATGTCATTGTATGCGGCTTTCACCGTCTCATAAACCGCTTCTCTGCGTCTCGGCAGCTTGATTTCAGGATGCTCTTTCTTCATCCACTTCTCAACTACCTTCGCCACGTCAATGCAGTCTTGCTTTTCTAGCTCGTCACACACAGACCAGTCGAAATCCTCATATCCGCTTGTGCAGGGTTTTCTGGCGGCTTTTTTGATTTCCGGCTTGGAATTAGCTGTCTCACAATCAACCTCGCTAGAATCGGCATCTATGACGGGCTGCTTGGATTTGTACCCGAATCGAAACTCAACTGCTACTACCTTTCGCCCTGTGCAAATCTTTTCAAAGTCAACGACAATGTCTGAAACATTGCTGATCTCTTCCACTGCTGGTTCAAGAACTCTGCGGCGCAAAGCCCGGAAATCGTCATAACTTGCATCGTTTGCCCCCAAGTGGTCACGCAGCTGCTTCAAACCAATCTTGTTCGATGTTAGAGAGCGATTCATCCAATCTCGAATCATGCTGTACATCAGAATAGATGCTTGCTGTTTCATCCCAATCGTATAGCGCAGGCGATATTTGACGTAGCCGCTTCTTGCAATATCGAAGAACACAGGCCGTAAGTCAGGATTGCAGTTAATTGAAACATCATAGGACAAGGATTCCCGATTGAACTTAACCTCTGCCTTTGTGAACAGTGGATACATCACATATTCCGTTCCATCTGTATTCAGTGGTACTGAAACCACGTTGCCCAAAAAGTGCTTAACTTGCGACTTCAAGTTCTTTGAATTGAGCTTCAAATCCAGCAGCTTGCAATATTCAGCCAGCGTAAACGACACGTTAGAGCTTTCTGGGTCTCTCGGATTGATACGGCTCAGATAGACCTCAAGCAGCCGAAGCTCGCCTGCTGTGTAGTCCGTAAACTTCGCCCAAACCAATGCCTTGCTCTTTTCGACAAGATTGTTTCCTGTCAATTCTGGCATTGCATCACCTCATTTCTTCTACCCTATTATACCACTGCATCGTGTACACGTCAATGATTCTGTACACAATTATTTTTCAACAATCGACTTCCACATTCTGTACACGATGCTCCACTTTTTGTACACGATACACTCCACTTCTTGTACACGTTCCTCCACTTTATGTACACAATGCTCCACTTTTTGTACACGTTCTTACTATATATATAAACAAGAGATAAACAAGAGATAAATAATCATCATCAAATAGTGACGACGATACATTTTCAACAATTTCTTCTCTTCAACGGGCAGATTGTGGAAAACGACAACTTCTTTTGCTGAATAAAAAACGTCCATCAAGCCCTATAATCTACCTGACGGTTCTATCGTGTACAGAAAATGGAGTGCAATTACATCAATAGGGGACGAATTGACAAGTCACGCTTTGACGAACGAAAATTTCACGCGAGTTCGTTAATTACATCCGCAAAAATCCACCATTTACGACTCTATAGGGGACAAAATGACAACCCAAAACTATATTTATAACAGGTCTATTGTGTACAAAAAGTGGAACACGTCCCCCTGTATACCGTAAAAACTTCGATAATTCGACAATCAGCGCAAAATGTTTTCCTCGCTGATGGTATAAGAATCGTTTCGATTCATGGCCGCAGCTTCCCCACAGTCCTGCGCCTGATACAAAATCTGCATATTGGGCTGTGTTCCGTCTGGGTCAGGGTCAGTTTTGGTAGCCTGTGCCATCTCATAATGACCTGTGACGGTGCGGCAAACGGATACACGATCACGCAAAGTCGTGTGAAGGTTGGCTACCATTTCGCAAAGAACGGCAAGGTAATCTGAGCCATGATTGCCATAGATCAGATAACACAGCAGGTCAATTTCCTGCGGATGGGCTTCTTTGATATGCTCTATCAGCGTATCTCTCTTTCTCTCGGTGCTGGCATCGCCAGCCAGACTTTCCAATAATCCGGGATGCAAACAGGCATCTATGTACGGTTTGGCCGCAACACCGCAGCACACGAACCACTTTATGATAGTGGGAGCATCTGGGGTCATTGCCCCTTGCTCGTAACGAAAAATGGATGTCCGGCCTACACCCATTTTGTCCGCAAGCTTCTGTTGGCTAAGCCCGGATTCCGCTCTTGCCATCTCTAACGCTTTTGCCACTCGTATCCTATAATCATCCATAAATACCCCTCTTTCGACAAAATGATACAAAATCAAAGAAATTTAACTGATATATTGTTCAAAATGTGAAACAATAATTGAAAAAACTCGCTGTTTCATTGAAACAGCAAGATATGGTATAACTGTATTGTCAAAAATTTCCAAAGAGAAAGGAAACACAAAATGAAAGAAACTATAATCTGGAACCATGAACGTATGCTGATCATCGACGGAATGCCAGCCAGCGTTCCCGATGGGCAGCAACACACACCTGAACCGTGGGAGGAAGGCTAATGAACCGAACTGTAGATACTCTGATTATCCCATACGCCCGCAGACGGACGCTGGAGCTTGTCCTGAGCCTTTCTGGGTACGAAGCTGATAAAGATGCTTACCTCGAAGCAAAAGGCATCTTAGAACGCGCCGTAGCTGCCTTAGACGATGGGCGCGACCCAGCAGACAACATCGAACGCATTGAGGGACAGCTTGTGGAACTGTGAAAGGAGAAGAAGATGGACTTTACGAACGGATTCTATAAAACCGAAAACCCTGTTGTTCTTGAAGAAGTGAAAACCTTCCTTCAGTCAATGGAACGGCGTGGAGCAACCGTAAAAGACTTGGACGATGCCATTGTGCAGCTAAACAATGTTTCGCACAGCATCAGCACAAACGCTCTCGTTAAAGCAGATGTGCTGGACGATTTACCGAATAACCCCTTTCGTTCCATGCTCAACGGAATGTTACAAAGCAAAGGGTAACTTAAACTTAATGTGGCTCTTAATCATTGTCATTGCGATTTTTGGCTTCCCTGATACAAAGTAATGGATGCGAAGAAAACATTCGATTTTTACGAAGTTGTTAAAAATACATTGACTTTACAACTATAAGATGTATAATCGTATCAAATGAACATTCATTTTTACTGATCGGGAGGATATGCCACAATGAGTGAACAGGAAAGAGCCAAGATTGACCGATTTATCGCATGGCTGTTGGAACACCCAGATAAGATTCCGGCAGCGGAGAAAGCCTTAGGCCTAGAATAACAGAAAACCCCTTGCGCAGAGCTATATTAGCCCGGCACAAGGGGTTTTTATTTTACAGGGTCAGAACCAGTTCTTTTTTCGGTTTCTACGGTAACGATATTTTCTGCTGTTGCCATATAGTACACGGTCATTGCCTTTTAACAAGACCTGCATGAACCAGAAGCAAAAGGCACAGACGCACAACAAGTAATACACGGGATTGCCTCACATCTTCTCGATCAGGTTCATCAGCGCTTCGCGTTGCGCTGTCGGCATAGATTCAAGCTTTTTTCTAATCCGTTCCACTGCTGTATCGACCTCGCTTTGCGGCTGCTGGGGCGCGTTTTCTTTTTGGTTGCCAGTAAGAAGGTAGTCAACCGTAACATCGAAATACTGTGCTAGCTTAACGGCATTTTGATTGGTCGGCTTTGCGTCGTTCCCTGAACTTGCTTCGGTTCTCCAATAACTATAAGCAGATTTTGGAACGCCAGCTTCAGTCAAAGCACGAGACGGCTTTACTCCCTTTTGCTCACATAGCCTTACGAAATTGTCAAAAAACACAAAACATACCTCCAGCGTTTGTACAAGATGACGAAGTTCTACCACTTGAACAAAAACACTTGAAAAGTTCTACTACTTGTGCTTTAATAAGGTTACCGGGTTCAATCGGTAGAACAAATTAAAGACTTTGAACAAATAGAAGAACGCTCGATAATGTTTTTGCTTGACACCATAATATTATCATATTCTTTCAAAAAGTTCAAGTACTAGAACAAGAAAGGAGAAAAAATTTGCTTCCTAAGTGGACAGGCGATGTTGTAGGGACGCTTCACGTTAACAACATTGAAATCAGAGAGCTTGCTGCAAAAATGGGATGCGCACCGGAATACTT
>OLNP01000302.1_pt1 | contig 55613 bp, 50 predicted proteins | sample 1671951 | NCBI WGS metagenome assembly OLNP01 (sample SAMEA3136629, study PRJEB25190) | human gut metagenome | biome: human gut; feature: human-associated habitat; material: faeces | place: Austria | collected 2013
GCAGTAAGCACGCAGTTATGCGTGCTAAAATCCGACTTTTCGGATTTTGAGTCTGAGGTTATTATAACACAAGAAAAGGACACCATGAGGTGTCCTTTCGCAATAATCTTAATGTATCTCCACACCGGTGAAGTAATGCTGTAAGATCTGCTTATATGTGTAGCCGTTTTCAGCAAGAGCCTTTGCGCCGTACTGCGACAATCCCACGCCGTGACCGTGACCGTAGGTCGTAAAGATGAACTTGTCGCTGCTTTTGTCGTATTTCAGATCAAAAGCCGCACTTTTCAGCGAATAACCGAGTACCGTTTCTCTTATCATTCTGCCGTCTATCGTCTTGCCGTTTGCCTTTGTCATACCGCCGACAGAAATTGACGTTACCCAGCCGTGTTCCCTGTTATCAAGTCTTGAGTTTATCTTGAACCATTTTGACGGGTCGCCTGTGAGCGCTATTCCGAGTGTATTCTGCACAGCGTTCTTTATGTAATCCGAAGAATAGCTGTCGGTACTGCCCCAGTTAGGGTCGGTCGTCTTGTCAAGAGGACAATCAACGCTTCTGAGATACGGATAATCAACACCCCATACATTCTCGGCGCTATTGGTATAGCCGCACGAGGACGCAAAGAACACACTTTGTATCATCTCGCCGTTATAGTAGATTGCTTCGCCCAGCACCTCGTCAACCAGCTTGTATATTCTGTCATATACGTCGGTTTTAAGTGCTGTCGTGGGGCTGACGCCCATTTCGTTGTTCTTTTTGATATAGGTGTATTCCGCTACTGCCTGTGCTTTTACCGCTTCATCGGGGAACTCGTTCCATATCTCACCGACTACCGCCCTCGCAATTATCTCTCTTGCACCTGCCGTGTAATATGTACCGGTCACCTGATCGTATACCGATAACTGCTCCTCACCGCTGTTATCGGGCGTCGGCGTCGGCGCAGATGTTGTTTCAGCCGTTGTGGTTTCCGGTGCGGCAGTTGTTGCCGCTGCGGTGGTTGCGGCAGTTGTTGTTTCGGGGATTATAACGGTATTATCCGCCGCAGGTGCGGGTGTGCGTTTTTTTACCGTAGTTGTAGATGTGGTCGTTTCCGCCTTGGTGGTTGCTGTAGTCTGTGCCTTTACATCGGCAAGTGTAGGTTTTTTGTCGTCTTGCAGCTTAATTGTTGTAGTTTCGGGAGTTTTTTCGGTTTCGGCAGATGTTGTCGCTTCAGGGATAGATACCTCTATCTCTCTTTCATTGTCTGCGCTTACATGAACGACCTGAACTATTCCGAACAGGTAAATGTATACGCAGGATATAACGAGAGCGAGCAGTATCTTTCCTATTGATGCCTTCTGCATTAAATTCCTCCTTTATGTTACAGTTTCCGCTTTCTTTTTATCAGTCGGAGCTTTCCGTCTTGAACGAACTATCCTTCTTGAAGCCTTCTATCCACGCAGGATTCCAGTACCTTCCGCTCCATTCCTTGCCGTAATAGTAAAGCTCTCTTATCGTCCGGCACTGCTTCGTGTCGGGGTTACGCTTGAAGCTTTTTATCTGCTCGTCTGTGAACGAATCAGACTCGCCGTCACGAACCTTTCTCGCAACAACAACGATACGCATATCGTAAAGACCTACCTCGAACTCGCAGGTGGACAGCGTAAGGAACTTATCGCCGTATTTCATATCAACGCCGGTGAAGAATTCGCTCCTGTCAAGGCATTCGGACGTGAAATAATTGAATTCATCCCTGTTTGCAAAATTCAGTAAGGCGGGATAATTGAAAACGTCGCCGTATTCCTCCCTCGTATTGATGAGCATTACAGAGAATATCTTGTATTTTGCCTTTTCGTACAGCGTATTGAACTCGATTACAGGATGCTCTTTCAGAAACTCAAGGCTCTTGTCAAGGTCAACTCGTCTGTACTCGGTTATTTCGGCAAAGAAGTTTTCGGTACGCAGGTTATGACCGTAAAGGATCGTATTTGCGGACGTTTCGCCTGTATTCTTGAATTCGTTCTCATAATCCGCAAAAATAGTACCGTTCTTACTGTAATTGCCGTAAAAATCCTTTTCAAGATAGTCGGTATTGTTTTTGCCCTGTACTACAGGATAGTTTACATTTATACCCTTTATGCTCAGCCAGCCGACAAAATCGTTGTTTATCGCATAAAAAGGCGCATATTCGGTGTTTATGGCTTTTTCGGGAAGCTCGGCTATTTCCTCTGCAGTCGGCTCGTGGTTTCCCAGCTGTAATATGCTGCTCTGATACTCGTTTCTCTGCCTCTCAGGCTCGAACATATATTTATCAATAATTATAAGCACTGCCACGCAAAGAGCGACTATCGAAACAAGGAAAACTATCTTTCGGATAATCTCGCCTACGCTGTCGCCTTTCCACGGGATAAGGCCCTTGACAATGGCTAATGCGGCATTTTCCTTTTTCTTTTTCTTATTTTTCTTCTTATCTGTGGTCGATACTACGACCGATTTATAATCAGGCATCTTCTAACCTTCCTTTTGCTGTGATAATTACCATAGGAATACTATGTCAACTGCTCTTCTTCGGCTTATAGCCTTTTAAAAGCGCAGGATCCCAGTTCCTTCCGCCCCACGAACCGCCGTATACGCTGTACCAGTAATCATAATAAAGCGGATCGTAATTGATGATTGTCTTGGATACATCCACCGTAGGATCTTCTCCCTCACGCACTCTCCTTGCAAAAAGCACATATCTTATATCCTTGCTCTTTCCGAAAGGAAAATCGCAGGTTGACAGTGCAATCACCTCATCGCCGTATTTCAGATCGACCTGCGGTGTATATATAAAACTGCGGTCAAGGACCTTTGCATAGTAATCTATAAATTCTTTTTTATTCTTGAAAGTATATGCAGCCGTATAGTAGAATACTTCACCGTCTGCTTTTTCGACATTGACCTGCATCATCGCAAATATCTTATACAAGCCCTTTTCATATATTGTGTCAAACTGTATGACAGGATGCTCGTCATACATCTCTCTGCCGTAGTAGAGAACATCAAACTTGTTTACATCACGGAAAAAAGTTCCGTTTGACATATTGTGACCGTACAGCAGAATATTCGGTGAACGGTAATCACTGCCGATATGTGCACAATAATCCGCCGTAACACACCCCGAAAAGCTGTATTCCTTATCGAAGTCGTGCGTCAGATAATACATATTCTTATCGTACACTTCTCCGTAATCAATCGGCTTTTTCGGGTCGAACCCTTTGACATGCATAACAGGATAATCGACATTGGTGCCTTCTATTTTCAGCCAGCCTGCCATGTCGTGATTTTTTTCATACATCTCACGGTATTCAGGCAATATTGACGGCTTTTTCTTTTCCTTAGCGACCGGCTCTGCAGGTATATCGACATCAAGCTCGCAGGTATAATCCAGCATATTCGGCGGCAAAGGCGGCTGAGTCAGCTTCATTATCAGCATTACGCCGACAGCCGCAAGCCATACCGCACACGCACCGAGTGCCGCCCACAGCACCTTGCCGCTTATGACCGGCTGTTTTTCCGTTTTTGTTTCACTCTGTTCTTCCAAAGCCACACCGCCTCGCACAGCATCAGGCGACAATATCAATAATCATATCCGTCGCCGTTGTTATAATCATATATTCCGTCACTGTCGTTTATGTCGTCAATAAACGTGTAACCGTCCCTTTCAGCGTCTTCCGCTGTATAGCTGAGCAACTTTCTTCTGTCCCAGTTGCTCTGCGACCAATCATATCCGCCGCCGATATTATCATATACCCACTGCCAACGCTTTACATAAGTGTTTACCTTCGCCTTGCTTACATCGACATAGGTGCTTTCGCCCGGACGTACCTTTCTTGCAAATATCGCAAGACGCACATTATCCATATCCGAGCGGAACGGCCAGTAACAGGTAGAAAGGGTCAGTATATCGTCGCCGTACTCTATATCTACATCTGTGAAAATATCGCTTCTGTCCATAAGATCAATTATAAAATGGTTGAAGTCGTCACGGGAAGTAAAATCGTGCTTGTTATTGTAGTTATAGTACACTTCACCGTATTCCTCATAGATATTGAAAAGCCCTATGCCGAATATCTTCCATTCAGCTTCTTCGTAAAGGGTATTGAACGTTATGGTCGGATGATCCTTGTAGAACTGCATTGACGGTGCATCATAGCTGTCATAAAGCGTTCTCCAGTATTCGCTGAGGCACGAGAAGAATGTGCCGACAGCCATATTGTGACCGTAAAGCACCATATTGCCCGAATTTCCGTCCGGAGAAACCACACAGTTGCAGTCCATCATTACAGAACCGCTCTTGCTCTTTTCCCTGTAGAAATCGTGCGTAAGGTAGAAGTCGTTATCTTTTCCCTTTACGACGGGATAATCGATTGCAGTGCCGTCTATTTTGAGGTAGCCTACCGTATCGGGATTTATTTCAAGCAGCTTCTTGAACGAGGGAAGTATTTCCTTGCTTGCACCGCCGCTGTTTCCGTCGGGAATATATATGTTCGATATTCCCTGACTTCTCCACTGGTCACGGAACATCATAAATACGTCCGAAACAAGCGGTATAGCCGTAGCAAGAAATACAATCAGTGCAATTATAAACACCAGTTTTCTGATGACCGCCGCCGCACTGTCGCCTTTCCACGGGATAATGCCCTTGATAAGCCTTTTCCAAAAACCCGGCTTTTTTGCAGCCACACCGTTGCGGCGTGGATACTTTTCCATATATGTTGTCATTTATGCTCCTTATATTTAACGTGACCGGGCACAGCGTCAGTCTGTCTTATCCGGGAAGGAATAGTTGTCACGCTTTGCGTCTTCCGCATCGTAGCTTAACAGCTTTCTTCTGTCCCATGTGCTTTGGAACCAGTCATATCCTCCGCTTACCTTGTCGTATACCCACTGCCAACGCCTTACATAAGGATTTCCCACAGCCTTTTCCACATCAACGCTGTCGCTTTCACCTTTCCTTATCTTCCTTGCGAATATCGCAAGTCTTACTGTGTCACCACTGCCCTCGTAAGGCCAGCAGCACGTTGAAAGCGTAAGAATATCATCGCCGTATTTTAAATCGACATCGGTGAAAATATCGCTTCTGTCCATTATATTTATGATATAATCGTTGAAATCATCTTCGGAAGTGAAATCGAGCTTCTGATTATATTCATACACTTCTCCTCTTGACTCGGCAACATTGAATAGGCCGAAGCCGAAAACCTTCCACTCCGCCTGCTCGTATAATGTATCGAATCTTATAACGGGATGCTCTTTGTAGAAAGACTTGCTCGGCTCGTCATACGAATCGTACATTGTACGCCAGTATTCGTTCAGCGGTGCAAAGAATGTGCCTACCGCCATATTGTGACCGTACAGCACCAGATTGCCCGAGTGACCGTCAGCCGTCACTTTGTTGCGGTAATCCATCATTACCGTACCGCTGCGGCTTTCGTTCTTATAAAAGTCATGGGTAAGGTAATAGTCGTTGTCGGTTCCCTTTACAACGGGATAATCCACAAGAGTACCGTCTATCTTTATATATCCCACTGTGTCGGGATTTATTTCCAGCAGTTTCTTGAACGAGGGAAGTATATCCTTGTTATCTTCGGGAACATCTGTATCGTCAAGCTGATACATCTTCGAAATATCCTTGCTTACCTGCTCGTCCTTGTACATAGAAAGTATATCCGCAAGAAGCGGTATAGCTGTCGCCAGAAAAACTATAAATGCCACTATAAATATGATTTTTCTTATTATAAGCCCCGCATTGTCGCCTTTCCACGGGATAATGCCTCTTGCAAGGCGATAAAAGAAGTTAGGCTTCTTCTCTATTTTTGCTGTCGCATCAGCGTTTGCTTCTTCGGCTAATTCAGCACTTTTTTCTTCAAGCGCCTCCTGACCGTCCGACATTTCATCGGCGCCCGAAAGCTCGTCTATCGTGCTTTCATCATCGACCGGTATATGTTCGGCGGCGGTATCGGCTTCATCCGCACTGACTGCGGCCTGCTCGTCTGCCATCTCGTTTTCGCCTTCGGGCGTAACGCCTACCGAGTTTTCTTCAAGCGCCGCTGCGTTTGCTGCCTTTCTGTCAATATCTGCGATTATCTCATCAACAGACATACCGCCTGTATCATTTTCAAATTTGTTATCGCTTTCCATAACAGTCTCCTTGCTTGTTTGTTTTCTCTTGCTCTGTTTATATATTTTCGGCAACCCACTGCAAAGCGGTAAGCACCGTGTTTTTTCTTATATATTCTCTTGCGTTTTCGTCTTTTGCAAGCATTGGGTCGGTAAAAGCAAGCCGTGCCTGCGTATTTCCTGCCACGCTCAGCCCGATATATACAGTACCGACAGGCTTGCCCGGCTCAGCTCCCGTAGGACCTGCTATGCCTGTTACCGATATTCCTATATCGCTTCCTGCCGTCTTTCTTACCCCTTCAGCCATAGCCGCTGCGGTTTCGGCGCTGACCACACCGTATTTATCTATTATTGCGGCAGGTACGCCTATAAACCGCTCCTTTGCGCTTATGGCATAGGTGCAGATGCTCATATCCATTACGGCAGAAGAACCGCTTACGGAAGTTATTGCGGCACTGATAAGACCGCCCGTACAGCTCTCCGCACAGGCTATTTTCTTTCCCTTGCTAACTAATAATTGTACTATATTTCCGGCGGTTTTGTCAATATCGAGCTGAAGCTCTCCGATACGGCTCATAAAGCCACATCTCCTTTTTATCAAGGTTTATTCCTGCAACTTTAAGAAAAAGTTTGTTTTTGAGAAAAGCAATCTATTCTCTATCCCTTTAAGAACGCTTTGTGGGCTTTGCATCGTGCAAAGCCTTTGGGCGTTCTATATCGGCATCCTTGCCGAAAACCCAAACCCCTTCCCCTCGGGAAGGGGCTATATTACTGGGGCTACCGCCCCTAGTCCCTGTTGGGGGCTTCGCCCCTCAACCCCATTCATGACAACTTTAGAGGCTTTTTGACAACCCATTATTCCTGTTCTTCCTTGCTCTCGATTCTGAACAGCTTTACCGTTGTACCCTCTACAGCCTTTTCTATGAGAGGTGCAAAGTCAAACGACTGCTCAGCCTTTATGACCTCGTCAAACACAGGGCGTGTCTTGGGGTGCTTCGGCGTAAATACCGTACAGCAGTCCTCATAAGGCAGGGTCGATGTTTCAAACGTATCTATCTTTCGTGCTATATCTATAATTTCCTTCTTATCCATGCCGATAACAGGGCGGAATACCGGATATTCTGCGGCGGCATCGGTACACTGTATAGCCTTTAATGTCTGACTTGCCACCTGTCCCACGCTTTCGCCTGTGACAAGTGCGCCGTACTCGTTTCTTTCGGCAATTATGTTGGCGATTTTTACCATAAGCCTGCGCATAATTATTGTGAAAAATTCTTCGGGGCAGTTATCCCTCAGCGCTTCCTGTATCTCCGTAAACGGAACGCAGTAGAATCTGATATCTCCGCAATAGCTTGTCAGCTTTTCGCAGAGCGTTTCAACCTTCATCAGCGCACGCTCGGATGTATACGGAGGGCTTACAAAGTGTATACCGTCTACAATAAGACCACGCTTTGCCATCATATAGCCTGCAACAGGGCTGTCAATACCGCCCGACAGCAGAAGCAGAGCCTTGCCCGAACTGCCTACAGGCATACCGCCCGCACCGATTATACGCTCGGCACTGACATACGCACCCTTGTCCCTTATCTCGCACATTACGGTAATTTCGGGATTATGAACGTCTACAGACAGGTGAGGATACGCTTCAAGTATGGCCCCGCCAAGCTCCGCCTGTATTTCGGGAGTTTTCATAGGGAACGATTTGTCTGAACGCTTTGCGTCAACCTTGAACGTTTTTGCGATTTTGAGCGCATTTTCAAGATAAGGTACGCCCTGCGACTTTATCTGCTCGAAATCCTTCTCAAACACCGCACAACGCTGTAATGCGCCTATACCGAATATTACCTTCAGCTTTTCGATAACTTCGTCAAGGTCGCATTCGCCCACTGGCTCTATGTATATGGTAGACTGCTTTCTCATGTAATGAAATTTACCGCAGTGACGCAGTCTTCTTCTGATATTCTTTACGAGTATATCCTCAAAAGTGCCTTTGTTAAGTCCTTTCAGTGCTATCTCGCCGTATTTTGCCATTATAAGTTCGTTCATTATATGTTTCCTTTCCTGCGGCTTTTCTTTGTCCGTCTGAACCGTGAAATGCCGTTTTCTATTTCATCGCAGAGTGCGTCAATGTCTTCCTTTGTTGTTTCCATCGAAAAGCTCACTCTTATAGTGCTGTCCGCTCTTTCGCTGCTCATTCCGAAAGCGTCGGGCACCGAGCTTATCTTGCCTTTTGAACAGGCAGAGCCGCTGCTCACATAAATCTCTTTTTCTTCGAGCGAATGAAGCATTATCTCGCTTCTCACTCCAAGCACAGAGAAACTCAGTATGTTATACACACTGTTGTCCGGACTGTTTATATAAACGTCCTCCATTTTCGAAAGCCTGTCACGCAGATAACCGTTCAGCTCACTGTAATGTGTAAGGTCGGTAGGGTATGCCTTCACAGCCGCCTCAAATGATGCTATAAGCTCGGTAGGCTCTGTTCCCGGACGCAGATTTTTCTGCTGTCCTCCGCCGTATACAAGCGGAGTGAATCTTATCTTATCCGCACAGTACATTGCTCCTATGCCCTTAAAGCCGTGTATCTTATGTCCCGAAAGGCTGATAAGATCGCCCTTTAGCGTCACCTTGCAAAAGCCCTGTACGCCGTCTATATGAACGATAGTTTCGCTGTTCGCATTTTTTACGAGTCTGTACAGCTTTTCGGTATCGACCTTAAAGCCGTTCTCGTTGTTTACAGCCATGCACGATACAAGTATAGTATCCTGTGTGACATTATCCGCAATATACTGCTCGAAATTATCAATAGCGTCCTTAGGCGACAAACGGACTATTTCAAAGCCCAGCTTTTCAAGATAATCCATCGTTCTTGCTACGGACGGATGCTCCATAGCGGTAGTCACTATTTTATTTCCTCTGCGTTTATAAGCGTCTGCGACTCCTCTTATCGCAAGATTGTTGCTTTCGGTCGCACCTGATGTAAAATATATTTCTCCCTGCAGCCCCAGCTTTTTAAGAATCGTTTTCTTTGCACTGTTCATCAGCTTTTCAGACTCAATACCGAGCCTGTGCAGTGACGATACATTGCCGAAACAGCTTCTTGCGGCATCTTCAGCCGCTTGTATTGCCTGCTCGCAGGGCTTTGTAGTGGCGGCATTATCCAGATATATCAAAATTCCGTCTCCTTTTCATTGGGACTTCGCCCACTTATCTGTAGGGCGTTGCCCGCTTGTCTATAATCGTCTTAATTATACACCATTTTGCGATAAAAAAACAGGGTATATTCTGAAATTTTTATGAAAAAATAACCTTGTATACGCATTACCGCCGATTTTATGAAAGGAAGAACATAATATGTATATTTCAAAACGTTGTTTTGTGCGGATAATCAGCTTTTTTACCGCCATATTGGTTGCCGCAGGCATATCTGCCACGCTGAATATGAACAGCTCCGTCCGTTATAAAAGGAGCTTTGAGCAGAGCATGACACGAAATGTAGAGGATTTGTCGGCCGAGATCGACAACATCAAGAACACGCTTTACAAGGGTATGTATGCAGGCACACCGGAGATGATGACACAGCTTTCGTCAAAGCTGTGGAGCGATGCGTCCACCGCAAAAGCCTCACTTGCCGAGCTTCCGGTATCCGAGCTTCATCTTGAAAACACCTATAAATTTCTGTCGCAGGTGGGCAACTTCTCAAAGAGCCTTGCAAAGCGTTATTCCGACGGAGAAACGCTGACGGAGGACGACAGAAAATCGCTTAAAACGCTCGGCGAATATGCCGACCGCCTTGCCGACAATATGTGGAAGGTGGAACAGCGCATAGCAAACGGCGAATTATCCTTTGAAAAAGCCGCAACAGAGGTGCAGGAAGCGAAAAACAGCGATGAGCCGTCATATATAACTGAGGGCTTCACCGATTTTGAAGAAGGCTATGACAACTACCCGACGCTTATATATGACGGACCTTTCTCAGACCATATCCTCGAAAAAAATCCCGAAATGCTGAAATCCGCATCGGCAGTCACCCTTTCGGACGCACTGAAAAAAGCCGAGAAAGCCTGCGGCACTGTCGGCTTGTCGCACGATGACAAAAACGATGAACAAGGAAAAATGCCGTCCTACGTCTTTACAAAGGACAGCACCACCATAGCCGTGACAAAAAACGGAGGTTATCTCAGCTATATGCTCTGCGGCAGAAGTGTTCCCACTCGCTCTGTCACCGCTCTTGAGGCTGTCGCAAAGGCTGAAGAATATCTCTCAATGCTCGGCATAAACCACATAACCGACACCTATTACGAGATAAACGGCAACGTCTGCCTTGTGAACTTTGCAGGCACACAGGGAGATATAACGATGTACACCGACCTTATCAAAGTCGGCGTGGCGATGGATAACGGCGATATACTCAGCTTTGACGGCAGAGGATATATCACAAATCACAAGAAACGTAATCTGCCCGAACCGAAGATTACCGCAGAGCAAGCAAGAAAACAGCTCTCATCAGAGCTTACAGTTACTGATACCTCCCTTGCCGTAGTGCCTTCCGCAGGCACAAACGAGCTTTATTGCTATGAATTTCACTGCACATCTCCTGACGGCAGACAGATGCTTGTTTATATCAACGCCGATACAGGCAGAGAAGAACAGATACTGTTGCTTGAAATCAGCGAAAACGGTACGCTTACCGTATAAAAATAATATAAAAGACTGCAAGTCCAAAATCGGATTTACAGTCTTTTTGTTTATTTTCCTGTTATCAGTTTCTGCATAGCAGGAAGCAGGACATTCATATCGATAGGCTTCGGAACATGGTCGTTCATTCCCGCCTTTATCGCATTGTCCTTATCCTCGGAAAACGCATTGGCAGTGAGCGCTATTATCGGTATATCGGCTTTTTTGCGGTCGTCTATCCTGCGTATCTTGGCTGCGGCCTCATAGCCGTTCATTATCGGCATCTGGATATCCATAAGGATAATATCATAGTAATCATCGGGCGCTTTCTCCAGCATTTCCACACAGTCAACGCCGTCTTTGGCTCGTTCGATTATAAGGCCCTCATCAGACAACAATTCGGTTGCTATTTCGGCATTTATATTATTATCCTCGGTCAGAAGCACTCTTCTGCCTTTAAGGGAAGTCTTGTCAATATCTGTATCGGCACGTTTTGCCTTTGCTTCCTCTTCTGACGATATTCTGCAAGGAAGTGACACAGTAAATACAGAGCCTTCGCCTATTGCGCTGCTGACGGTTATCTCTCCGCCCATAAGATCGACCAGTTTCTTTACAATGCCCATTCCGAGCCCTGCACCCTCTACACCGCTGACTGTAGAAGTCCGTTCACGCGAGAATGCCTCAAATATATGCGATATGTATTCTTCAGACATTCCTATGCCCGTATCGGTAATTGAGAACACCGTATTGCACATCTGCTCGTTGTCGCCGTCCTCCTGCCTTATAGCACAGGTTATCTCTCCGTCTGCTCCGGTATATTTGATGGCATTACTCATTATGTTCATAACGATTTCAGAGAAATGCGTTTCATCAATATAGATGTACCTGTATTTTATATTCTTACGCATTGATATAGTGAGTTTTTTCTTCTCTGCGGAATTTTCAAACATAGTTATACAGGACGTGAACAAGTCATCAATATCGTTTATCGTGTTTTCGATAACTGTCTTGTTGTTTTCAATTCTGGCAAGGTCAAGGACATTATTGAGTAACGACAGCAGTTTCTGCCCACAATTGCTGATATTGTCCATATACCCGCTGAGCTTGTCCGGCTCGTTGAGATGGTGCTTTGCAAGCTCGACATAGCCTGTTATAGCATTCATCGGTGTACGGATATCGTGAGATATATTGAACAGGAACGTTGACTTTGCCCTGTTGGCTGAATATGCCGCTTCTGCCGCTTCTTCGAGTATTTTCTGTTGCTCTTTCTGCTGGTTGCGGTAATGCCTAATATAAATGCAGACACAGAAAAACAACATAACTATCGCAACTATCCCGACAGCACCGATTATCATAACGAAATTATTACGTTCACTGATAAATACATAAGTCGGCTCCATATCGGTCTCAATACACAACGCACCGATGATCTCATTACTTCCGTCATTCGCTCTGACGGGATAGCACGCTGTGAAAATATGACCCCACGTTGTATCGATTATCTCCTGCGAATAGACATTTTCTCCCGAAAGCGCTCTTTCGATATACGGTATCATCTCTTCTTCAATATATGTACCGGGATAGGCAAAGTCATCTGCGCCAAGGTCAAGACCGTCCACAAGATATATAAGCCTACCCTCTGTATTTCTCTTTGCTGTATAGAAGTATCTTGTCGAGTTCATATTGCGTATCTGATTGAGATACGTCTGAAGCGATTTGTAACGCTCGGTATTCATATCGTCCACAGTATTTATTTCGGTAAAATCCTCTCTGGTAAGTGCATTCGATACGCCCTTGTGCATAGCGTCGGTGCGCGAACTGTCCTCTGCTATCGCATTATCCAGTATACTGTCATTATACATTTTTTGCAAAATATATGTATATCCTGTAACGAACAGCACACCGACAACGACTATCAGAACAAGATTATAAATGCTGCGTCTTGCTTTAGCTCCGCTTTTTTCTACAGAATTATCATTGTTCAATCCCACTTATGTAACCCTCCGTGACAGCATAGCCGTCGTGCATACGGATTTCGATTGCACAGCGAAATCCGCATACTGCATATAAAAATTATACATTAGCAAAATTGCATTGTCAAGAAGCATACAAGAGTTATGTCACACTTAGCCAAAAATAAATCCCCCGACAAAAAATCGGGGGATTAATAATCTTATTTAACAATTAAACTAAGATTGAATGCTCATCGTTAGGATCGAACAGGTGTACCTTGTTAGGATCAAGAGCAAGCTTGATAACGTCCTGAGGACGAGCTGTACATCTGGGCGATACTCTTGCTGTCAGCGGGATACCTTCACATGTGAGGTAGAGGTAAGACTCAGCACCCATCATTTCGGTAACGTCTACTGTAGCTTCGATCAGACCTGTCTTAGCGTTTGAAAGGAACATTTCTTCATCGTGAATGTTCTCGGGACGGATACCAAGGATAACTTCCTTGTCAACATAGTACTTAAGAGCTTCTGTATCTGCCTTAGCACCGGGCAGTTCAACATAGAACTTTCTGCCTCTTGTTGTCTTTGTATCTTCTGAACCGAATTCAACTGTGTACTTGCCGTTGAGCATGAGGAGCTTAGCGTTGATGAAGTTCATCTGAGGTGAACCCATAAAGCCTGCAACGAACTTGTTAACGGGGTTCTCATACAGATTGATAGGTGAATCGATCTGCTGGATGTAACCATCCTTCATAACTACGATTCTGTCACCCATCGTCATAGCCTCGATCTGGTCATGAGTAACGTAGATGAATGTAGTACCTAACTTCTTGTGAAGCTTTGAAAGCTCAGTTCTCATCTGTGCACGGAGCTTAGCGTCAAGGTTTGAAAGAGGCTCGTCAAGTAAGAATACCTGAGGATCACGAACGATAGCTCTACCTAAAGCTACACGCTGTCTCTGACCACCTGATAAAGCCTTGGGCTTTCTGTCGAGAAGATGTGCGATGTCGAGGATCTTAGCAGCTTCTTCAACAAGCTTCTTGATCTCATCCTTAGGCACTTTTCTCAGCTTTAAGCCGAATGCCATGTTCTCGAAAACAGTCATATGAGGATACAGAGCGTAGTTCTGGAAAACCATCGCAATATCACGATCCTTAGGAGCTACGTCATTAACGAGTCTGTCGCCGATGAAAAGCTCGCCTTCGGAAATTTCCTCAAGACCTGCAATCATTCTTAATGTTGTTGACTTACCGCAACCTGAAGGACCAACGAGGATAATGAACTCCTTGTCCTTGATGTTCATAGTAAAGTCAGAAACGGCTACTACGCCGCCGGGGTAACGCTTATAGATACCTCTTAAAGATAAACTTGCCATTTATGTGTGACCTCCTGTTTTATTGCAGAATAACCTTACGCTAATATTTTAACAAAATCGAGCCGAAAATGATAGTACCTAATTACCCAAATATCAAAGCCTTGCGTTATGCAAAATCACCAACACATATAAAACGCATTTAAATTTTGTCCTTTTTGTGTACAATTTATACAAATTTTAGCCGAATCTCAGCCTTGAATAAAGTAAATTCCGTTCGAATTTGTTATAAATCACAAATGAAAGCGGATAATTATAGTGAAATTTTGCAATTAATACTTAAACGTGTTAAAGATTGCGTTAAAATTTCAGCATTTTGCTGAATATTTCAGCATAGATTTTAGTAAATTTCAAGTGACTGTCCCCGCAACCGACCGCCCTGACAATAAATTGACATAACGGAGGAAAAATGAAACACAGAAAAATTATCCGCTTGCTTGTTATCCCTGCCGCTCTTTTCATTACACTGCTTACCGTTCTTGTTATGTGCCGCCGCAGTGCAATATGCGGTGAAACGTACAGCGACAGAGCCGATTACGCAAAAACGCTCGGCTACAGCATATCCGCCGACAGCGAAACCGTACAGAATATCGTTATCCCTGCCGTATTCGGCAGCGTATATGAAAACTACAACGCTTTGCAAAAGCAGTGCGGCTTTGATTTATCGCTGTATAAGGGCGAGGACGCAGTACAATATACATATATTATAACCGATTACACCGATGACCGCGGAAACACGCTTGATAACATCAGAATGAACCTTATCATCGTGAGCGGCAGAATTGTCGGCGGCGATATATGCTCCGCCGCACTTGACGGCTTTATGACAGGGCTTCAGCCACGCAAAAATTAACCGCATGGGTTTAAAGGAGCCTGCCGCAATTGCGGCAGGCTCAATAATTTTATTTGACTTACTTTGTTCCGAAGAGTCTGTCGCCTGCGTCACCTACGCCGGGAGTGATATACAGATCCTCATTAAGACCGTCATCAAGCGCACCGCAGTAAATCTCTACATCGGGGAATTCCTTGTGTATAGCGGCTATCCCCTCGGGAGCGGCGATAATGCACATAAACTTTATAGAATGTGCGCCGGCTTCCTTGATCTTGCGTATAGCGTGTACAGCCGATGTGCCTGTAGCGAGCATAATATCGGTAACTATTACGTCACGCTCGTTTATATCAAACGGGAGTTTGCAGTAATACTCGTTTGCGACCGTTTTGTCCGATCCGCCCTTTCCTCTGAATATACCGATATGACCTATCTTTGCGGCAGGAACAAGTGCCATAACGCCCTCGGTCATACCAAGACCTGCACGGAGGATAGGTACAAATGCGAGCTTTCTGCCTGAGATAACATTTGACTCTGCGATAGCTATGGGAGTCTGAATCTGTACCTTCTTAAGAGGAAGATCTCTCGTTGCCTCATAGCACATAAGCATTGAAATTTCGCTTACAAGCTCTCTGAATTCCTTTGCGCCCGTGTTCTTATCTCTTAAAAGAGATACCTTGTGCTGTACAAGGGGGTGGTCACAGATGTGAAGTTTCTCGTTTGCCATAACATTCTCTTTTCTCCCTATGTATTGTTGGATTAGTTTTTTATAGCCCTGCCGTGATTTTCATAGGGAAAAATCCGCAGACTTTAATTACTTACTTATTTTCGAGCGCCATCATCTTGTCAACACGGGCTGCGTGTCTTCCGCCCTCGAACTGGGTTGACAGGAATACTCTTACTATTTCTTCAGCCGTACCTGCTCCTATAACTCTGCCGCCCATGCACAGAACGTTTGCGTCATTGTGAAGGCGTGTGTACTTTGCCGTATAATAATCCTGACACAAAGCCGCACGGATGCCCTTTATCTTGTTTGCGGATATGCTGATGCCTATACCCGTACCGCATATCAGAATGCCCTTGTCGCACTCTCCGCTTTTGATTTTCTCACAGGTCTTTTCTGCGATGTCTGGGTAATCCGCTCTCTCTCCGTTACAGCCGCAGTCGATATATTCGACTCCCAGCCCGTCAAGGAACTTCTTAACCTCGCACTTCAGCTCATATCCTGCGTGATCGCTACCTATTGCCAGCATTTTTATTCTTTCCTTTCTTTATATGCCTCAGCATTCTTTGCCATAAGCTCGCGCTGAGCCTGCGGCAGCTTAAGATACATCGGCATAAGCTGTTCGGGCGTTAACTGCGGTGCGTTTACAGCCGCAAGGCATACGCCGTAGCCCGTCTGGTATCTTAACGGATCGGGGGCAATCTTCACGCTTTCCAATCCCTCGTTATCCGTTGCTTTTTTCATTATAAATGCGCCGTCGCCGACAAGCATTATATCATCGTCATATTCCGACAGCATTCTTGCCGCTTCGTCTGTTTTCAGACATTCTTCTTCGGTCAGTCTTTCGACCTTGCCGCCATTTACACGAAACAGTGCAACATACACCTGATTGCACCTTGCGTCCATTGCGGCGCAGACAACGCAGTCATAAGCTGTAACATTATACGCCATAGCCTCAAGCGTTGAAACTGCCGCACAAGGCTTCGACAATGCAAAAGCAAGCCCTTTTACCGCCGATATGCCTATACGAAGTCCCGTGAAAGAGCCCGGACCGTTCGCCACTGCGAAAAGCCCTATATCCTCCATAGAAAGCTCCGCATTTCTGACAAGATCCCTTACAACAGGCATAAGCGTCACGCTGTGTGTCAGCTTGTTGTTTATCACCGTACTGCCGAGTATCTGCCCCTTTTCCGTATCATACACGGCGGCACAGCAAGGAGCGGCGGCAGTGTCGATACCGAGTATCAGCATAGTTCCTCCTGCGGAATATATTCAATTACTCTTGAATTATCCCCTGTTTTAGTGATATTCACACCGCACCTGCCGTCAAGATACGAGGCAAGCTCAGGTATGTTCTCGCTCCACTCTATACACATTATTCCGCCTCGGTCGAGGTAGTCGAAAAATCCGATAGCGTACAGATCGTCGAGCGTGTTTATTCTGAAAAGGTCAAAGTGGAAGATCGGCACATCGCCCTCATATTCGTTCACAAGAGCGAAGGTCGGACTTGTAACATCGTCCGTACTGCCGAAATATTCCGCTATGCCCTTTGTTAAATGCGTTTTTCCTGCGCCCATTTCGCCGGTATAAAGCACACAATCGCCGGCTTTCAGATAAGAGGCTATCTTTTTGCCGATTTCAACCGTTTCTTCAGGCGAATCTGAAATAAAACGTTCCATCAGAACAGACCGCTTATCTCGCCGTCTGCGCTTACATCTATCTTGTTTGCGGCAGGAACCTTGGGCAGTCCGGGCATTGTCATAATATCACCCGTGAGTGCGACAACAAAGCCTGCGCCTGCCGACAGCTTTACATCACGGACGGTTATCGTGAAGCCCTTCGGGCAACCGAGCTTTGTCGGGTCGTCCGATAAGGAATACTGCGTCTTTGCAACGCATACAGGCAGTTTGTCGAAGCCGATAGCTTCAATTTCCTTTATTGCCTTTTCCGCACCCGTTGTATAGCTTACGCCGTCCGCACGGTAGATTTCCCTTACGATTATATTCAGCTTTTCCTTTATGGTCAGCTTCTCGTCATATATAGGAGCAAAATTAGTCTTGCCCTCATTTTCGTTTATTGTATCTATAACAGCGTTTGCAAGCTCGATACCGCCTTCTCCGCCCTTTAAGAATACATCTGAGAACGCAACCTTTGCGCCCATCTTTTCGCAGTATTCACGGACAATAGCTATTTCAGCCTCTGTATCGGTATAGAAGTGGTTTATCGCAACAACTGCAGGCACGCCGTATTTACGCATATTCTCAATATGTGCACCGAGGTTTACGATGCCCTTTCTGAGAGCCTCTGTGTTCTCTGCGGTAAGCTCGGTTTTCGGAACACCGCCATTATATTTCAACGCACGGATAGTAGCTACTATGACCGTACACGAAGGCTTAAGTCCTGCGTAACGGCACTTTATGTCAAAGAACTTCTCCGCACCGAGGTCGCTGCCGAAGCCTGCCTCGGTTATGGCATAGTCGCCGAGCTTTAATGCAAGCTTAGTCGCTCTTACGCTGTTACAGCCGTGAGCAATGTTTGCAAACGGACCGCCGTGAATGATAGCGGGAGTATTTTCGAGCGTCTGCACGAGGTTGGGGTTGATAGCATCCTTTAAGAGTGCTGTCATTGCGCCTACCGCCTCAACATCAGAAGCGAATACGGGCTTTCCGTCATAAGTATATGCAACAAGGATTCTGCTGAGCCTTGCCTTAAGATCAACAAGATCGTCCGCAAGACACAGTATCGCCATTATCTCGCTTGCAACGGTTATCTGGAAGTGATCCTCTCTCGGAACGCCGTTCACCTTGCCGCCAAGACCGATTATGCAGTTTCTCAGTGCTCTGTCGTTCATATCAAGACAACGCTTTATCTGTATGCGTCTGGGGTCTATTCCGAGTACGTTTCCCTGCTGAATGTGGTTATCTATAAGTGCGCAAAGCAGATTGTTCGCAGAGGTGATTGCGTGCATATCCCCCGTGAAGTGAAGATTTATATCCTCCATAGGCACTACCTGCGCATATCCTCCGCCTGCCGCACCGCCCTTTATGCCAAAGACGGGACCCAGTGAAGGCTCACGCAGTGCAAGTACAGCCTTTTTGCCTATCTTATACATACCCTCCGCAAGACCTACGGAAGTAGTTGTCTTGCCCTCTCCTGCAGGAGTGGGGTTTATAGCCGTAACAAGTATCAGCTTGCCGTCCTCTTCGCTTTCAAGACGGTCTATACATTCCTGTGAGATCTTCGCCTTGTAGTGACCGTAGGGTATAAGCTCCTCCTCGTCAATTCCGAGTTCCTTTGCTATATCCTTTATTTTTAGCATTTTTGCGTTCTGGGCAATTTCAATATCGCTGAGCATTTTTTCTACCTCTTTTTACTGTGGCTGACCGCCTGAATTATAACCTCTCACGTCATTGTAAAGACGCAATTTAAGTATAGCACAGTACAGTGTGAATTTCAAGGTTTAAAGGATATTCAACTTATATAAAAGTATAAAAGAACTTGCTCTTATACAAATATCGCCAGTCATTTATCCCCAACCCCAAACCCCTTCCCCGTGGGAAGGGGCTATATTGCTGGGGCTGCCGCCCCTAGTCCCTGCCGGGGGCTTCGCCCCTGCGACCCCTTTTTTACTTATAAAAATATTTTTCTAAATTCTGATATTTTTTTGTCGGCTGTTACGATGCGTTACATAAACTTGAGCTGGTCGGTATCCTCGTCGTACAGCGTTCCCGCAACAGGCACGGTCTTTGTCCTGAAACTGTCTGCGTCCTTTATCATACCGTCCTTGTATTTAACCGCAGATCTGAGCTTTGCTCTGGTAAGCCTCATTACCTGCACGCCCTGCGTATCCCTTGCCGCTTTGGGCAGGATAAGCACTGTGTTGAAAATCATAACCTTGCCTGCGTCCGAGCTTAGCATAAACTCGCAGTCGCCGTCAATAAGCGCCATAGATACAAGCGGCGAGCCGTCATTATATGCGTTCGCCAGCTTTTTACGTCTTGTCTTTGTTTCAAACGATACCATAGGCACCTTCGCACATTTACCGTTTTCAAAGAACATTACAAGCGTTCCGCTGTAGTCCTCTGCGGCTATCATCTTTATTATCCTCTCGTCCGGGTCAAGCTCCAGCTTTACAGGCAGATAGTCACCCATAACGCTTGCCTTTCCGTCCTCAAAGTCGCAGGCTCTCGCCTTATATACCTGGAATTTATCCGTGAAGAACAACAGCTCCGCACGGTTACTGCCGTCATAGGTTTCGATTATCTCATCGTTTTCCTTGAGCTTCTGTTCGCCGCTCATTCTCAGAGACTGAGGAGTAATCTTCTTGAAATATCCCTCACGAGTGAAGAACAGATTTACGGGATAATCGGGTATCTCCTCCTCCGCCTCGTTCTCCTCGTCCTCAGTGCCGTAGATGAACATTGTCTTTCTGGGCTTGCCGTATTTCTTTGCTATATCGCCAAGCTCCGATATGATTATCTGCTTCACTCTGCGTTCAGATGAAAGAACATCCTCCATATCGGCTATTTCTTCCTTAAGGCTGTCTATTTCCTCGATGCGCTTCAAAATATAGCCCTTGTTGATATTTCTCAGCTTTATATCCGCAACATATTCAGCCTGTGTTTCGTCTATGCCGAAGCCTATCATAAGGTTCGGTACGACCTCTGCGTCATCCTCTGTTTCACGGATTATCTTTATAGCCTTGTCTATATCAAGCAGTATCTTCTTAAGACCTGTCAGCAGATGGAGCTTCTCTTTCTTTCTTGCAAGCTCAAACTTTGTCTTTCTCTTTACGCAGGTAATTCTGAAATCCGTCCACTGCTCAAGTATCTCGGCAACACCCATAACCTTCGGCATACCGCCTACAAGAATGTTGAAGTTGCAGGAGAAAACGTCCTGTAAGGGAGTTATCCTGAACAGCTTTTTCATTACCGCCTCGCTGTCCTGCCCACGCTTCAGGTCGATAGTTATCTTAAGACCGGATAAGTCCGACTCGTCACGCACATCGGAGATTTCCTTCAGCTTGCCCAGCTTTACCTGCTCAACTATCTTGTCGATTATCGCTTCAATAGTCGTTGTAGGCGGAATCTCGGTCACTTCGATACAGTTTGCCGTTTTGTCATAGATATACTTACTGCGTACCTTTACGCTTCCACGTCCGGTGGCATATATACGGCGAAGCTCGTTCTCGTCCTGTAATATGAAGCCTCCGCCGGGGAAATCGGGTCCTTTAAGCGTGGATACAATATCGTGTTCGGGGTTTTTCATAAGTGCGGCGGCTGTTTCACACACCTCCGACAGATTGAAAGAACAGATATTGCTCGCCATAGATACGGCGATACCAACGTTATTGTTTACCAGTACCGCAGGGAATCTTGTGGGGAGCAGTACAGGCTCTGTCATTGAGTTATCGTAGTTCGGTACAAAGTCAACTATATCACGGTCAATATCCGCAAATATCTCAGCGCAGATAGGGTCGAGCTTTGCCTCTGTATATCGTGATGCCGCAAACGACATATCTCTTGAATACGCCTTGCCGAAGTTACCCTTGCTGTCAACATACGGGTGCAGAAGTGCCTCGTTGCCCCTTGCAAGTCTTACCATCGTTTCGTATATTGCCATATCGCCGTGCGGATTTAATTTCATCGTCTGTCCGACAATGTTTGCCGACTTTGTTCTTGCTCCCGTAAGCAATCCCATCTTGTACATCGTATACAGCAGTTTTCTGTGCGACGGCTTGAAACCGTCAATTTCGGGGAGCGCACGGGAAACTATAACGCTCATTGCATACGGCATATAGTTTTCGGTCAGCGTATCGGTTATCGGCTGATTCTCGACAATACCTGCACCCTCTATATAAGCGTTTTTATTCGGAGCGACCTTCTTCTCGCTCTTTTCGTTCTTTCCTTTTCTCAAAATCTATACCTCTTTTTAGCTTTATACCCTGCTCAGAGTGAAAACTCTTTTTTCAGCTTTTCAAAGCGTTTCTCGTATTTATCTCTTATGGGTAGCGTTGTATTCTGTAAAACGTGTTGCAGAATATCTGCGTCTTTCAGTACCTCGTCAAGCGGAAGCCCGACATTTTCCTTGTCGCTGTGGTTCGCTATCGCTCTTGTGATATTGCCTATCTCGCACACGCTGAAAAGCCCCGTCTTTGCCAATATCGGCATTACAGCGTCAGCACCTTCTTCTGCGTGCTTTTCGTCAACGCCCGTCAGATATTTACGGTAATCGTGGAGCAGTCCGCTTATCTGCGCAAGCTCTGCGTTAACACCTCTGCGCAGTGCAATAAGCCCTGCCGTCTGTGCCGTGCCGAAAAGATGAATGTATGCCTTCTGCCGTCTTTCCTCGGGCAGTGTCGCTATCATCTCCGATACTACGGCAGATATTACCTCTATCCTGTTAATTTCCATATATCCTCCGCTTAAGATACGTCTATATCGTCAAGGTACTTATAGCCGTAGTCACGGATATAGTCCTTTCTTCCGTCAAGGTTATCACCGAGCAGCAGCTCAAATATCTCCTGCGTTTTCTGTGCGTCCTCCGGCATTACTCTTATAAGCCGTCTTGTTTCGGGGTTCATAGTCGTCAGCGACATCATTTCCGGTTCGTTCTCACCAAGACCCTTTGAACGCTGTATCTTATACTTCTGCTCGCCTATATCGGCAAGTATCCTCTGCTTTTCCGCTTCTGTATAGGCAAAGTAGGTCATATCCTTGCTGTTTATCTCATAAAGCGGCGACTCAGCGATATACACAAAGCCTTTTTCTATTACGGTCGGAACAAGTCTGTACAGCATAGTAAGAATAAGCGTTCTTATCTGGTATCCGTCATAGTCCGCATCGGTACAGATTATTATCTTTTCCCACCTGAGATTATTTAAATCAAAGGTTGAAAGGTCTTTGTTCGCCTTAGCCTTTACCTCAACACCGCAGCCGAGTATCTTCATAAGGTTCGTGATAATTTCACTCTTGAATATCTTGTCATAGCTTGCCTTGAGGCAGTTGAGCGTCTTACCTCTTACAGGCATTACCGCCTGATAGTCTGCGTCCCTCGCCTGCTTTACAGCGCCCAAAGCCGAGTCACCCTCCACTATATAAAGCTCACGTCTTGCCGTATCCTTACTCCTGCAGTCAACGAACTTAGGTATCCTGTTTGCAAGGTCTATCTTGCCCGAAAGCTGTTTCTTTATTGTATCTCTTGCCTTTGCGGCATTTTCACGGGCACGCTTGTTTATCAGCACCTGCTCGCATATCTTGACCGCTTCATCGGGATTTTCAAGGAAGTACACTTCAAGCTGGTGCTTCAGCCAGTCGGTCATAGCCTCCTGTATAAATTTATTGGTTATGCTCTTTTTCGTCTGGTTCTCATAGCTTGTCTGCGTTGAGAAGTTTGAAGATATGAACACAAGGCAGTCGGCAATATCGGTAAATTTTATCTTGCCCTCGGTCTTGTTGTACTTGCTGTTGGCTTTCAGCCATCCGTCTATCTGATTTGTGAATGCCGCCTGCATAGCCTTGTCGGGACTTCCGCCGTGCTCAAGCCAGCTTGAATTGTGATAGTGCTGTATAAGCTGTACTTTGTTTGAAAATACAAAAGCGACCTTCATCTTTACCTTGTATTCCGGCTTGTCCTCTCTGTCCTTACCTGTACGCTGTGCGCTCCATACCTGCTCGGTCGTGAGTGCGGTATCGCCTACGATTTCTTTCAGATAATCGCTGATGCCGTTTTCATAACAGTAGATATGTTCTTCAAAGTGAGTTTCGCCTGTTTCCTCGTCACGCACTTCGTTTCTCAGTACAAAGGTCAGCCCGTCATTTACTACCGCCTGTCTGCGCAGAACATCGTCAAAATATTCAAACGGTACGTCAATATCCGTAAATACGTCAAGGTCTGGTTTCCACTTGATTTTTGTACCCGTTGTTCCGTCCGACTGGTGACGGCGGAAGCCTCTTTCTTCCTTTTCAACGTTATAGCCCTTTTCGAATCTCAGGTCGTATATCCACGTTCCGTTATTGCTCTCGACCTCCATATACTCAGCCGCAAACTGCGTCGAACAAAGGCCAAGACCGTTAAGGCCGAGCGAGTATGAGTAGTTATCTCCGCTGTTGTTATCGTACTTACCGCCTGCGTACAGTGTGCAGAAGGCAAGCTCCCAGTTGTACTTCTCCTCGTTTTTATTGAAGTCTATCGGTATACCTCTGCCGTAGTCCTGCACTTCAATGCTTTTATCAAGGAAGCGTGTAACGATTATCTTCTTTCCGAAGCCCTCTCTCGCCTCGTCTATCGAGTTTGAAAGTATCTCAAACACGGAGTGACAACAACCGTCAAGCCCGTCCGAGCCGAATATAACACCGGGACGCAGTCGTACCTGATCGGGTCCTTTCAGCTGTTTAAGACTGTTGTCGTCATAATTTTTCTTTGCCATCAGCTTTATCCTTTCAACCGCCGTACTCCCCTGTACAGCGAAACTTTAGTCAATAATTAATTTTATTGTACCACAAATCCCCCGTTTTTGCAAGTGTGGCGGCTGTGAGCCGCTTCAAATTCGCCTTTCCCAATGTTGATAATATGTGCGAGTTGCATTGACGGCGGATATTAATGATTGCGCTTAATTGTTTAATAATTTAATTTAACTTATTTATCGCAAAAATTAAGGACTGCCTTAAAACAGTCCTCAGATATTGCGATAAAAATGACACGAATTTGAGATTTACCTTGACTTTAACCCGATCATTTGCTATAATCAACATATAGGAAGCCCTCATAGACGGTTTCCCTCGGTAATTAAAGTGTTTATACAACAGTAATCCGCCTACCGGAATTAGGCGGATTATTTTTTTGATAATTCATTAACTTTACCGCAATAATTATCAACATAAAAATCCCCGAGAGCCTCAACTCTCAGGGATTTTACTATACTATATCAACTTTATCTACTTTCGTATTGCCGTCCGATAAATCAATACTTAGCGTAAGGGTTCTCACCGTCATACAGCATACCTGCGGGACGGTTGAATTCAAGATCCTCAACACCAAGGTACTTCAGTGTATCGAAGATAGCCTTGCCGTAGTGACCGAATGCAACTGCACCGTGGTGAGGATAGTTCTTCTTGATAAGAACGTTGCGGTAGAATCTGCCCATTTCGGGGATAGCGAATACGCCGATAGCACCGAATGAACGTGTAGCAACAGGGAGAACTTCACCTTCAGCAACATAAGCTCTCAGCTTAGCATCAGCTGTGCTCTGTAAACGGAAGAATGTGATGTCGCCGGGAACGATGTCGCCCTCGAGCGTACCTCTTGTGATATCAGGCTCCTTGTCAGGCTCAAGACCTCTGTGCATGATGAGCTGATACTTCATAGTCTTGCTTGTCAGCTTGCACGAAGCTGTGTTACCGCAGTGGAAGCCCATGAATGTATCCTTGAGTGTGTAGTTGTACTTGTCCTTGATAGACTCAACATACATATCTGCAGGAACAGAGTTGTTGATGTCGAGCAGTGTAACTGCATCTTCTGAAATGCAGGCACCGATATATTCGCTGATTGCACCGTAAATATCAACCTCGCACGCTACGGGGATTCCTCTTGCTGTAAGTCTTGAGTTTACATAGCAGGGAACACAGCCGAACTGTGTCTGGAATGAAGGCCAGCACTTGTTGGCGAATACAACGTACTTTCTGCTTCCCTTGTGCGCTTCCATCCAGTCAAGAAGCGTAATCTCGAGCTGTGCAAGTCTGGGCAGGATACCGGGCATCTTGTTGCCGTCGCTAAGCTCCTTTTCCATATCTGCGACAACTTCGGGGATTCTTGCGTCATTCTTATGCTCGTTGAATGCGGCATAAAGGTCAAGCTCCGAGTTCTCTTCAATCTCAATACCGAGGTTGTAAAGCTGCTTTATAGGAGCGTTACAAGCAAGGAAGTCCTGAGGACGAGGACCGAATGAGATAACCTTTAAGTTGTTAAGACCGATAACCGCTCTTGCAACAGGGATAAATTCCTTTATCATATCTGCAACCTCTGTAGCTGTTCCTACAGGGTACTCGGGTATGTATGCCTTGATGTTTCTGAGTGCTAAGTTGTAGCTTGCATTCAGCACGCCGCAGTAAGCGTCGCCTCTGCCGCCTACTAAGTTATCCTGTGTTTCCTCTGCTGCAGCAACGAACATTACAGGACCGTCAAAATACTTTGCAAGCAGTGTTTCAGCCGACTCGGGACCGAAGTTTCCGAGGTATACGACCAGTGCGTTGCAGCCTGCGCCCTTAAGCTCCTCAAGAGCCTGCATCATGTGTGTTTCGCTTTCGATAGTGGTGGGACATTTAAATACGTCAACACCGATCTCCTTACATGCCTTTACAACAGCCTCACATCTTGAAGCTGAAAGGCTCATGGGGAAACAGTCACGGCTTACAGCCGCAATTCCGAGCTTTGCATCGGGTATGTTCTTCATAGCAAAAATTCCTTTCTGTGCAGTTTATTCTCTGCTTTATAAATCTGTCATAATACCGCCGCATTTTTTTGTTATGTACCGATTACGTTTTGAGTAATCGTTTACTTGTAGTCATAAAACAAAAAACCTCTGCGACAGGTGTTATTATTATTGTATCACAAATAATCGTCATTGTCTACAGATTTCCGATAATTTTACGCCGTTTTCACACAAAATTATCAGCAAGGCGATGTAACAGGTTACACGGTAATTAAGTAAAACGCATTTGTTTTACCGTTTATTGACACACCGTGCTATTTATGTTATCATTTTACTGTATCAAATATTTAAACAGCGGAGGAAGACCGATGAAATACAGACGATTGCTCTTTGGGGTAAAAGACCCGTATTCCGATAGTTCCGACGAATTGTTCACCAAAGCCGTAAAAGAAAATTTCTCCTACTGCGTTTCCCATTGCGATGATTACCGTAGAATATGCGAAAATCTCGGTATATCCTCTCCCTCGGATGCGTCCGGATTTCCCGTGATACCCACATTGCTGTTCAAGAAAAAACAGATTTTCAATAAAGGCTGTATTCCGCTTATAAAAGCGACTTCCTCCGGCACAAGCGGCAGGAAAAGCATGGTAGCCTTTGACACGGGCGGCCTTCTCTGCGGACTTAAAATGGTTATGCGTGTATCAAGGCTGAGAAATCTGCTATCTCCCGTTCCGTGCCACTATATCATTATGGGTTACAAGCACCACAGAGGAAACAATACCGCCGTAACAAAGACGGCTTTCGGTGCGACATTTTTCACTCCTGCACTGAGCCGCAATTATATCCTGACATATAAAAAAGGCGGCTATTCCCCCGACTTTGACAGGATTATAGAGCTTATTGTCAGGCATTCACGTTCACGTTTCCCGACAAGATTCATGGGGTTTCCCGCTTATACTTATTTTCTGCTGAGAATAATGGACGAGCGTAAAATTTATCTTAAAATGCCGAAAGGCTCACGCATAATGCTCGGCGGCGGCTGGAAACAGTTCTATGCTGAGCAAGCCGACAAAAATTCATTTTACAGCCTTGCCGAAAAGGTACTCGGCATAAAGGAAAACGATATTATCGAATTTTTCGGAGCGGTAGAGCATCCGATTTTATACTGCGACTGCAAGGAACATCACTTCCACGTTCCCGCTTACAGCAGAGTTATAATCAGAGATGTCGATACGTTAAAACCGCTTGAAAACGGCAAGACAGGACTTGTAAACCTGATAACTCCTATGGTTAAAGCGACCCCGGTGCTTTCCGTAATGACAGATGACCTCGGCATACTTCATAACGGAAGCGAATGTTCCTGCGGACTGAAAACGCCGTTTCTTGAAATTGTCGGCAGAGTTGCGCCGGAGGATATAAAGACCTGTGCGGCAGGTGCAGAAGAGATAATAAAGGGTATGAACGTATGATTTTCTTTGATGGCGAAATATACGAAAACGATATGTGCGACAAGCTGTTAGCCCGTTTTGAAGACAGAATATGCGACACTCTCGGAAACTGTCGGCTTTCTGCTAAACAGGTCATGCTTGCCGCCGAAAAAATCAGCACTGATATAGAAAACGGTGCTTTTGACGATATGCTCTCAGCGCTTGACGTTGAAAATGTGAGTTACTATAAACAGCTTATACTCGCCTGCCTCAGCCGTGAAAATCTTGAATACAGGCTGAAAACCGAACTCGGAGATTCAGACGGCTTTATCGGTTCTCCGAACGGCATCACTCCGAAAATAAAAATTCAGACAAAACCTCTCGGCGTTCTGTTCCACATAGCCGCAGGAAACGCCGACGGCTTACCCGTGATGAGCGTTGCAGAAGGACTTCTTGCAGGCAATATCAATATACTGAAGCTTCCGTCCGCCGATAAGGGCTTGTCAATCCGCATAATAAAGCGGCTTTGCAAATATGAGCCTTTGCTGTCACGCTACATATATGTCTTTGATACTCCTTCAAGCGATGTGCGTACCATCCAGACGCTTGCAGGCTTTGCCGACGGCATAGTGGTATGGGGCGGTACTGAAGCCGTAAAAGCAGTGCGCTCACTTGCTCCGCCGGGAGTTAAGCTGATTGAATGGGGACACAAGCTCGGCTTCTGCTACATTTCCGATTACGCAAACCATACAGATGAATTTTCGGCTCTTGCCGAGCATATAGCCTCTACAAAGCAACTGCTCTGCAGTTCCTGCCAGACCGTGTTTATTGACACCGATGATAAAACAGAGCTTACCCTATTTTGCGAAATGTTCCTTCCGTATCTTGAAGCGGCAGTCGGAAAACACAAGAACACCTCTATAGGCACACGGGCGAGAGATACGCTCATAAGCTACTCCGCCCGTCTTGAACAGGCAATCGGGATACGGCAAATTTCTCCCGACGTATTTTACGGCAAAAATTGCAGCCTTATCATAAAAGACGACTTTGAACTTGAACTGTCGCCTATGATGTGCAATGTGCTTGTAAAAAGGCTTCCGAGAAAGAACATAATGCGTACACTGAGAAATGCAAAAGGCTTTTTGCAGACCGCAGGGCTTATCTGCGACAAGACTGACAGAGCAGAACTTACCGAACTGTTGCTCTGTGCAGGAGTTACAAGAGTTACGCAGGCGGGAAATATGTCCGCTTACTTTTTCGGAGAATCCCACGACGGAGAATATCCGCTATCCCGGTACACAAGAAAAATCAATATCGAACTGAATAATCAGACTGAGGAAACAAATATATGAAAAAACTCGTTTTACCGCTCAACATTATTTTTCTCGGCTTATCGCTTGCTTGCGATACAGCTCTGATAATTACTCATCTCTACCCGATAAAAATAACCGCAAGCGTTTTCTTTATGCTTGCCGCCGCAGTAAACCTGATATACGCCCTGAAATTCTTCCCCGATACGAAACTGCCGTCAGTAATACTGACCGTCGGCGTATTCTTCGCAATGAGCGCAGATATAGCGATAAACTTAAATTTCATCGCAGGAGCGGCGATTTTCGCATTAGGTCATATCTGCTATTTCATAGCATATTCGCTTATGCAAAAGCCCCGTCCGACCGACTTTATCCCCGCAATTATAATATTTATCCCCATAGTGCTGTTTATGATGTTCTCACCGCTTCTTGACTTCGGCTCGGTTATGATGAAAATCATCGGCATTTCATACGCAGTTATAATCTGCATTATGACAGGCAAAGCAATAATGAACTTTATCCGCATAAAGAACAGATTCAACCTTATACTTGCGCTCGGCAGCGTGCTGTTCCTTATATCCGATATAATGCTCCTGATGGCGTACTTTTCAAAAATAGATTTCCCGTTCTCGAATTTCTGCCTTGCCCTCTATTACCCCGGACAGTGCCTTATCGCAAACGGTCTTGCACATATTAAAACAGCTATAACAGAAAAAATCCGTGTCGCCTGACACGGATTTCAGTTTGTAGAAAAAGTCTGTATTTATAAAAATAGAGCAAATTCTCTATCCCTATCCCCAAACCCCTTCCCCTCGGGAAGGGGCTGAGTGTGGGGCTGCCGCCCTCACCCCGCTTGGGGCTACGCCCCAAACCCCATTTTCAAAAATTATATAGGTTTATCGACAGTCTGAAATCCGTGTCGCCTGACACGGATTTTTTATTACCGATTATTGCGGGCTATCATCCACTCCCGACCGTCCCATAAAGCCCAGCCAACCGCAAAACTCTCAAAAGGTCGGAAGCCGAGTGCCTCGGCTCGCATTTCCGCCTTTAAATACGGTTGCTGTATATTCACGTTTGTTCGACGGCGGGAGTAAACAAACAAGTATTTCGATAGCTTGTTTTCAGCTACCGTCAAACCCCGACCGTCCCACAAAGTCACGCAAACCGCAAACCTCTCAAAAGGTCGGAAGCCGAGTGCCTCGGCTCGCATTTCCGCCTTTAAATACGATTGCTGTATATTCACGTTTGTTTGACGGCGGGAGTAAACAAACAAGTATTTCGACAGCTTGTTTTCAGACATCGTTTAACCCCGACCGTCCCGCAAAGTCACGCCAACTACCGACATTTCCAAAGGTCGGAATTTGCCGTGCCCCACGGGCACTTAGTGCTTCTTCAACCAGTTACGCATCCACTTGCCGTTCTCGGTAAGATCGCTCTCGCTCCAGTTACCGTTTGCCGATGTTCCCGGTCGCAGTACCGAGCAGGTTTCATCCTTGTTGCAAATACTCCAGTTACAGTAGCTTATGCCTTGCTTGTCAAAATAGCTAAGCCACTTCTGCGTTTCGTTGAAGTCGTTCGCACCTCCGCCCGATGCATCACAAGTACCGAATTCCGACACGAATACCGGCAGTCCCTGTGCCACGCAGTTTTCTACGTTTGAACGAAGTCCTGCGTGAGTTGCCGCATAGAAGTGGAACGCATACATTACATTCTTGTAGTTCAGCGGATCGGAAAGCGGCTTGTCGATCTCCTGACTCCATGTAGGCGTACCTACTATAATTACCGAGTTCGGCGCATTCTTGCGGATAACGGGTATTATCTTTTCCGCATACGGCTTTATATTACCGCTCCACGATGCACCGCCGTTCGGCTCGTTGCATATCTCGTAAATTACATTCGGATATTTTGCATATCTCTTTGACACCGTTTCAAAGAATGATTTTGCCTCGTTTGTATACTTGGACGGGTCGCCGGGATTAAGAACGTGCCAGTCAATGATAACATACATATCCAGCTTGATGCAGATGTCAACACCCTTTTCAAGCAGTTCAAGGCTTCCGCTCTTGTTACCCATATAGCACTGACCGTTGCCCCACTCGTCAACATACATTGCAAGGCGGACAACATTCGTATTCCAGTCGTCACGGAGCGTTTTGAATGCGCTCTCGTTTACGAATTCGGGGAACCATGTAAGCCCGTGTGTGCTCATTCCTCTGAGCTGATAACCCTTGCCGCTCTTATCGACAAGCTGTCCGTTCTTTACCGAAAGCTGACCGTGCTGTGATACCGGCGTAGTGCCTTTAGGGTCGCTCGGCGCCTTGGGAACTGTTGCCGCCGGCTTTTTGGTCGTTGATGTATTATTGTTATTGTTATTATTATTGTTGCTGTTATTTCCGGCACTCGTTCCTGCGGTACTTCCGTTCACAGTCACTTTACCCTCATTGATATAAGCGTCAGCCGAATAATTGAATCCGAATGAAACGCTCTTTCCCTTTTCTATAGTTCCGTTGTAGCTCTCGTTCTTGACCGTCATTGTGTTTCCCGAAATGCTGAATATTCCGTTCCACTGCGACATCAGCTTTGTATTGCCGGGGACAGTCACCTTTGCCGTCCAGCTGTTCACCGTATCGCCGTTATTGGTTATAACAATCTCATAACCTCCGCACTTCTTACCGCCTTCTTCCCAGCTGCTCGACTTCTTCCACTGAACAGTGAAATTGCTTGAAGAAGCCGCAGGCTTGCTCTGGCTGTTGTTTTTCGTGTCGGCAGTTGACGGTGCCTTTGTTGTATCGCCAGGCTTCTCGGTGTTCTCTGCCTTTGATGCATTTTCCTGCTTTGAAGTATTACTTTCTTTCTGTTCGGAGGTATCGGAAGATGTGTCGCTCTCTGTTACTGAGCTGTCAACGGAAGTAACCTCGGAATTTTCATCAACACTGCTCGTATCCTCAACATACGATACATTGCTTTCGGTCTCCGAGTTGCTTCCGACAGACGATAATACACCGCTGTCCTGCGCCGCACAACCTGCAAGCATAGCCGCCGCAATAAACGCAGCTATCGCACGTCTGATTATAGATTTTTTCATATTTCCTCTTTCGGTCGTGATATTAAAACAGCCCTCACGAATGAGGGCTGTCGTTATTCGTTAATCTTTTTAAGATTACTTTCTCTTCTTAGCAACTACTACTGCACCTGTTGCGAGGAGTGCAACACCTGCAACTGCTGCAACGCCTTCAACACCTGTGTTTGTGTTGGGCTTTGTAGAATCGCCTGCTGTGGGAGCTGTTGTATCAGCAGGAGCTGTTGTGTCAGCGGGAGCTGTTGTATCAGCAGGCTGCTGAGCGTCAAGACCTGAAACTGTAAATTCAATCTCTAAAGACTTTGTGGGGTATGCACCGTTATAACCATCTTTCTTAAGAGCATCGTTCCAGATGTTAGCGAACAGAACCTTTGTATGACCTGACTTCTTACCGTCTTCTGTATCAATGATAGGATCAGCAACTTCTGATGTTACTGTACCGTCAACGATAATCTTGCAGTCAGAGAACTTAGCGATAGATTCACCGTCTTCGCCTGCATCCTTGTTGAAAGGAATATCTGTTGAAACGAACAGAAGGTTGAATGCAGATGCACTGTCAAGTGCCCAGTCAAAGTCAGTAATACCAACCTTGTATGTGCCGTCCTTGTCGATCTGTACATCTGTGTATGTAGCAGGAATAACATAGCCGCCACTACCATCCGGCATATCATCATCGAATTTGTCTTCATACTGAGGGAATGTTTCAGGGTCGTTACCGCCCCATACGATTACGCTGTTGAAGTACTTGCCGTCTGCAACGTCCTTACCATATGAAGCGTCATCAAAAGAGTTTCTGAATGAGTAGGGTGCTGTCTGGAAACCGATATAAGCATTATAAGTTTCTGCTGCTGCGCCTACTGTAAGTGTGCCAGCTACTGCCATTGCAGCTGCTGCACCGATGAATCTTCTCATCTTCATTTTAATTACCTCCAAACAAATTGTATATGTTTCATTCTTATGAGTGTTGTTAAAAGTTTACAACAATCTCAGCAAATTAATTATAACCTCTTCCCGCCAAAAAATCAATTTGCATTTTTCACACATTTACCACATAACTTTTAGTTATTTTGTACAATTATGTTATTAAGTTATAACGCAGACCGTTCTCAATTGTCACCCATTTGTGCGGTTCGGTTGACATGAAGCGCTGTCGGTGGTATTCTGTTAAAGTCGTTTGACAAAATGGAAAGGAAACAAAAAATATGAACAGACAGAAAATCACAACAATCGTACTTTGTGCGCTCTTTGCGGCAATTACGGCAGTACTTTCGCAGATAGCGATACCGATGCCCTCCGGCGTACCGGTTACATTACAGACCTTTGCGATAGCCCTCTGCGGCTTTTATCTCTGCACGGCAAGAGCAACCGTTTCAACGGTCGTTTATGTTCTGCTCGGTGCGGTAGGCGTTCCCGTATTCAGCGGCTTCAAGGGCGGAATCGCTTCAATAGTAGGTCCTACGGGCGGATTTATAATCGGCTTTATCGCTATGGCGGCCATCAGCGGAATCGCATTCAGAAATATGCCCGAAAAGTTCCGTATACCGCTTAGAATAGCAATGGGCATCTTAGGCGTTGCCGCTTGCCATATCTGCGGATTTGTACAGTACGCTCTCGTTGCAGGCAAGGATCTGTTATCCAGCTTCCTGCTCGTATCCGCTCCCTATCTTATAAAGGATATAGCAAGCGTAGTTCTCGCATACTTTGCCGCTCTCGCAATTTCAAAGGCTCTGAAAAGAACAGGCTTTGCCCCCAGCGAACAGGCGTAATTGCAATAAATTTGTAAACATTAAAGGCAGTGCCGGACGGCGCTGCCTTTTTGTTTTTTATAGTGCAAACCGCTTTTCCCAAAACTTCAGCCGATTCTACAAAAGTATGAGATTCTGTTCTCAAGTCTTATTCGCCAACCTCAGACATTGCCGCAGGCGGAATTTACAGTGACTTTCAGCCACCCGCCCTGCTTTGACTTTTTATGATTTAAGTGCTATACTCTATAAATGGAAAGACAAAACACGGAGATACTATAAATGGATAACAAATACGAAGAACGGCTCGGCACAGCCTCGATGCTGCCTCTTATACTTAAAATGGCACTGCCGGGCTTTGCGGCACAGCTTATAAACCTGCTGTACAGCATAGTTGACAGGGTCTTCATCGGACACATAGAGCTTATCGGCACAGATGCGCTGGCAGGTATCGGTGTTACAAGCTCGATAATCATTCTTATCTCGGCATTTTCACAGATAGTCGGCGGTGGCGGCGCACCGCTTGCCTCAATAGCGCTCGGCAAGGGCGACCGTGAAAGAGCGCACAGGATACTCGGCAACGGCTTTTCACTTCTCGTGCTGTTTGCTGTAGTAACATCTGGCATAACCTATATCTTTATGGAGCCCCTGCTCCGCCTTATCGGCGCAAGCGACGCTACTATCGGCTATGCAACAGACTACCTCTCGGTATACCTTACAGGCACGCTGTTCGTAATGTTCGCAACCGGACTTAATTCGTTCATAAATGCACAGGGCAGACCCGGAATTTCAATGATAGCCGTAATAATCGGCGCAATCCTCAACATAGGCCTTGATCCGCTTTTTATCTATGTGTTCGGTATGGGCGTAACGGGCGCCGCTCTCGCAACGGTAATATCGCAGGCGGTAAGCGCCTTTATAATAGTAGGTTTTCTTGTATCCGACAAAGCGACTTTGAAAATAAAGCCGAAATATCTTAAGCCCGATATAAAAATAATCGGCTCGCTGTTTGCACTCGGAATCGCCCCGTTTATAATGGCAAGTACGGAAAGTCTTGTCGGCTTCGTTCTCAACGGCTCGCTGAGCGCATACGGCGATATATACGTCAGCACCCTTACGGTAATGCAGAGCGCAATGCAGTTTGCCGCCGTACCTCTGAGCGGCTTTGCACAGGGTTTTGTTCCGATAGTCAGCTACAATTACGGCAAGGGCAACACCGACCGTGTCCGCCTCTGCTTTAAATATTCCGTGATAATTATGTTCTCGTTCTTCGCCCTGACAAACCTGTTTATGATTACCTTTCCCGAATTTGTCGCAGGAATGTTCACAGACGACACCGCACTTATAAAAACAGTCGGCAGAATGATGCCTCTTTTCCTTACGGGCATGACCATATTCGGACTTCAGCGTACCTGCCAGAGTATGTTCGTTGCTCTCGGTCAGGCTAAAATTTCACTGTTCATAGCCCTTTTGCGTAAAGTGATACTGCTTATCCCTCTTGCCCTTATCCTGCCGAATTTTCTCGGTGTAAAGGGTGTATATCTCGCTGAATCGGTAGCGGATGCTACCTCGGCAATCTGCTGTACCGTTATCTTCACTCTTACCTTCCGCAAGATACTCAAAAAGCGTGAACAGACATAAATTAAACAATCAAGCGGTCACAGGGACAGATACAGCCCCGTGACCGCTTTTTCTTATACGATTTTCAAGCACCGCCCGCACATTTCCCGTGCAGGCGGTGCTTTGCATTTATTTCAGGAATTCCGCCAGTATCTGACCGAGTAAACACGATTGCTTATCGGTAAGCTGTTTGCTTGTTATTACATTATGCTCACGGAATTGCTCAATTAACTGCGTTATTATATTCCTTTGCTTTTCGTTAAGACCTATAGTAGAAATATTCGATTGACGTTCCATACCCGACAGATAGTCCATAGAAACGTTGAATAAAGCCGAAAACGCTCTTACCGTATCAAAAGTAGGACTTTGCAGATTTTTTTCATATCTGCTGATTATTGAGCTTTCCTTGTTTATTTTATTTGCCAGTTCTTCCTGCGTCCAGCCTTTTTCTTTTCTGAGTCTTTTCAGAATCAAGCCGAAATCAAAAGCATCGTTCATTTATCCACCTCAAATTTGATTTATAATCAAATTGTAACAGGTGCAACTTGATAAATTTGCATCATTATGCTATAATATTTGATATAAAAACGAATTTACTCAGAATTAATTGATAAATTTGCTCAAAACGGGTGATTAAGTGCAACAACAAATAAAATCCAGACAACGTGTGACCGAACACGGCGAGGTTTTCACCGCCGAGCGTGAAGTAAAGGCAATGTGCGACCTTGTAAAACAGGAAACCGAGCGTATCGACAGCCGTTTTCTTGACAAAACCACGCCGAGATTGATACAATTCCATACCCTCAAAAATGCCGTAAATCCGCCGTTTCTGGGCGGTTTTTTATTTTCCGGCACTGTGGCAGCATAGGCAGAACGGCATCCTTGCCAGGGTGAATCGCCCTCTTCAGTGGTACTCTGTAACGATAGAAAAGCTATCGTTACAGAGTAGGGCTATCGTTAAGATGTAGAGAGCGTGAGAATCTGCCAGCTTAAATATCACTTAATATCAGTAAATATTAAAATATACTCAAAAAGGGGCTTGAAAAACAGCAAGGGATCTGCTATAATTTTATCTGTATTACTATGTCTTTTGGTAGCTTGAGAGGTGAACGCTATGAGCGAGAGAATGGATGACAACTATATCAGCCTTGAAGAAGCAGCTGAATACTTGAACATCAAGCCAGTAACTTTACGGAAGTGGATTAAGCAAAAGACAGACCTCCCTGCGCATCAAATTGGGCGCTTATGGAAGTTCAAACGCTCCGAACTGGACGCATGGGTAAAAAGTGGGAAGAGCGCCATGAGGTAAAATTCTGCAAAGGAAAGGGCTGTTAATATGGCTGAAATAACATTATATAATCAGGATTGCATTGCTGCCATGAAACAAATTGATGCGGAATCTATCGATTTGATCGTTACTGATCCACCATACAATCTTGGCAATTTCATGAAGAAAAGAGATACAAATCTCAAGAAAATGCGCGATAATTTTTTCGGATCTGCCGGATGGGACGACATGGAATTTGATGAATGGTCAAAGTCTATGGATGAATTTTTCAAGGCCTCTGCAAGAGTAATAAAAAAAGGTGGAACCATGATAGTTTTCATGGCCATCATCAAAGTCGAAACTGTAATACAGTTGGCAGAAAAACACGGATTTTACTATAAAACCACAGGAATCTGGCATAAAACGAATCCAATGCCGAGGAATATGAACCTTCATTTTGTAAATTCGACAGAAGCATGGATTTATTTTACATATAAAAAGAAAACAGGAACATTTAATAATGGTGGTGCGATGTTTCACGATTTTATCGAAACATCTGTAACGCCCAACGGAGAACGTAGGTTTGGCAAGCATCCTACCCAAAAACCAGAAAGTCTCATTCAGCATTTTGTTGAGATTTTGTCGAATCCCAATGACACTGTACTTGATCCTTTTATGGGAAGTGGTACAACCGGAGTGGTCTCCAAACGGACGGATCGAAATTTTATAGGTATCGAGTTAGACGAGGGGTATTTTAAGATAGCTCAGGATAGGATTCAGGAGGCACGAGGATGAGACCAAAGGTGATTGATTTGTTTGCCGGGGTCGGCGGATTGTCCCTTGGTTTTGAAAAATGCGGATTTGATGTAATACTGGCAAATGAATATGATCCTTCTATTGCTGCAGCATATGAGATGAATCACAAAGGTACAAAAATGATTGTCGGTGACATTACCGCCCTGGATCTCGAAAAAACCTTTGGCAGCTATGAGGGAAAGGTGGATGTCGTTATTGGAGGTCCTCCTTGTCAAGGCTTTTCACAAAAAGGACAACGAAAAACAATTCATGATGAGAGAAATTTTCTCTTTAAATATTACGTGAGAGTAGTCGGACTTGTAAAACCTCGATACTTTGTAATGGAAAATGTGCCAAATCTGCTGACTGCAGAAGGGGGATATTTCCGTAAGGAAATTGAAGAACTTTTTAATTCTATGGGCTATCAATTGAAAATGGGTGTCCTCAATGCATCAGATTATGGTGTTCCACAAAACAGGCGGAGGGCGGTCATTATCGGTAAACGGAATGGAGACGCACCTGCTTTGCCAAAGCCCCATAATGCAACAGTAACTATTTGGGATGCAATCAGTGATCTTGCCTATTTAAATTCTGGGGAAGGCAGTGAAGAACAGGAATATCGCTTTGAGCCACAAAGTGAGTATCAAAAAAAACTTCGCAATGGAAGCAATGTGCTGTACAATCATGTGGCTACCAAGCATTCTAAATTGGCGTTAGAAAGATTGGCAATGATTCCGCCTAATGCAGGAAGGGAAGTTTTACCAAAGGAACATCTAACTAAGTCGATCTATAGCGGTACATGGACTCGTATGAGGAAGGACGAGATATCGGTTACCATCACCACAAGATTTGATACTCCGTCCTCCGGTAAATTTACTCACCCGTTTCTTAATCGAGCTATTACTGTCCGAGAAGCTGCGAGAATACAATCATTTCCTGATAGTTTTAAATTTACAGGAAATAAGGGATCGCAGATGAAGCAAGTCGGTAATGCCGTGCCGCCATTATTGGCTGAAGCAATAGCCAGTGTGATACTGAATGATATCGAGGAGGATGGAAAGAATGAATAGGCCCGATAACATACTTGTTTATGATGAGATGGATTTGAAGCTGGGAATTAAATCGTCCCTACCCCATGTGAAAAGCACACTTGCCTTGGCTATCTTGCTGTGGGAGTGTTCGGATCATCCGTCAGAGTTGATTTATTCAACACAGAACGGCGATGAGACGGTTATGACTGAGCAGCTTGAGCAGTGGATTATTGACTATCTGGCGGATATTTGCGATGAAGAACAAATATCTCCAGACGATTTAATAGCGGGCTTTAATCAGAACCAACTTTTCAAGTCCCAGATGGAAGCGCTCATGGTTGCTTTTGAGTTGATTTGGAAACTTGCGAAGGTTAGCTTTGTTGACACAACAAAGGCGGCCAGTGCAGAAAGGACTGGTGGTGTCCGTTTTCCTAAGAAGTTGATGTACTCTATCAATATTGACATCATACACAGTGTGATTAGAGGTAACGAGAATGCTTATTGCAGAGTTCTCTTAGCTTGGACAGGATTTAATGTTCCTACGGATCCTGAGTGCGAGAAAACGCTTATCTATCTGCTGACTGCGCTTTCTGAAGGCGCAGTGTTTAAGTTGACGGATGGAAATCGGGATGTGATTTTCAATCAAAACAGCATATACCGTAAACTGTTGGAAACAGCGGATGCGGTAGATGTGAACGGAGATAAAGAAGCCAAAGGACCACTTCGCATCTTGAAATCTATGCTTTCCGAGGGTATGAATCCTTACCTTCAGTATTCTAATGGTAAAGTTACCGTTGCAACACCGAATAGCGAAAAACTTGAGGATTATCAAAAGCGTGTTGATACTCTTTTGCGCTTGTATGCTACAAAAGTCATAGGATTGGATGATTTGGAGGCCGATACAGAAGGCATCAGCCTTGACGATTTAGAAGAGTCTCGTATCAGTAGTGGCACTAATATTCTTCTGTATGGCGTTCCAGGTTCCGGAAAGAGCTGGACTATTGAACACGAATATTGCAGAGCAGAAAGTCATGTCGAGCGACTCGTATTCCATCCTGATTATACATATTCGGATTTCGTAGGACAGATTCTGCCGGATGTTGATGAAGAGGGACTTGTCACATACAAGTTTACGCCTGGGCCTTTTACAACGATTCTTCGGGATGCTTACAGGAATCCGACACAGGAATATATCCTTATCATTGAGGAAATAAATCGTGGGAATGCGCCAGCAATTTTCGGTGAAGTATTCCAACTACTCGACAGAGCCGTTGAACCAAAGAGGGAGCAGGATGTCGTGTATCCCACAGGAACAAGTGAGTACGGTATTACTAATCGGTATATGGCAACAGTCATTTACGGTGATGGCAGCCATAAAGTGCGCATTCCCTCGAATTTGTCTGTAATCGGAACCATGAACACATCAGACCAAAATGTTTTCACATTGGACACTGCGTTCCAACGTAGATGGAATATGCGGCTAATCGAAAACACTTTCGAGAATGTACGCTCCTCTCTGGCCGATGCGGTGATTCTTGATACGGATGTAACCTGGAAGATGTTCTGTACAACAATTAACAAGATTGTGGTGGGCAATAAAGCCAAAATGGCATCTGCTGAAGACAAACGTCTGGGTGTATATTTCGTACATGAAAATGATTTGAAATATGATGAAAATGCCAATTCGACGGATAATAATCTTCGCAGTGAATATAATGCTCTGTTGAGGGCTGAACGGGATGGAGATCTCACTCCTGAACAAAAGACCCGGCTGTATGAAATTCGTGAAGCCCTTAAAAGAATTCGTAAATTCCCAGAGAAAGTTATTAAGTACTTGTGGGATGATGCTTTTAAATTCAACCCGCAGGATCTGTTCGACACCACTCGATTTGACAACTTGGAAGATATCATCCGGCATTTTGTTTTTTCATATGGCAGGAGTCGATTTGATATTTTCAAGCAGACTGTTCGAGATACATTTTTTCCATCGTAATGTAGACGATGCGGGATAAAGGTGGTGATGGTTCATGGATTTGGAGAAAAATCTGCGTGATAGGTGTAAGGTTATTTCTGGTGATGATGGGGACAGTTTTGTTGGCGTGAAAGCGGACACTGATGACGCTATCATATATTTCCCGATAGGATATCAATTGCCTGAGAACGATGTTGATTTGAGAATTGATGTGCAGAATCTATTCGGAGTTCTTTCTGTCTTCATGAAAGAAGATAAAGTTATTGAAGCACGGAAATTTGAAGCGCCGCAGACTGTCGATTTTCCAATCCATGCTTATTTAAAAGTAATAACGTCTTTTTTGCGTACTGGCAGATATTACATTGAAAGTGATCCTGAATACAAGACAAGCACTAAGGGAAATACATCGTGGCCCAGAACAGTTCGAGAACAAAGAGCTTTAGTTCAGAAGAACGGCTCTCTTGTTTTTACTAATATGACAGTACGCTCTGTTACGCCAAACGCAGATAAGCAGATTACGCAAATACACAAATTTTGTGTTTATGAGGCTTTTGATAAACTTGGATGGCTCTATGTTCCGTTTAAGCCAGAACAGCCTGGCCCGCACCCAACAATAAAGGAATCCATTTATATCCTTACAAAAAAGTTGGCGGCATCGCATAATGACAATGAGCAGGAGCTGTTCCGGGCAATGAAAAATATGCTTGAATATATGGATGAAAAGAGTTCGGACAAGCAATACTTCTTTGGTACAGATTATTTTGATCGTATTTGGGAACGAATGATCGACAAAGCGTTTGGCATTGAGGACAAGGCTTCGTATTTCCCAAGAACGAGATGGTTGTTGGATTACGGCGCAAACAAGGTAAAAACTCCGCTCTATCCAGATTCTATTATGATTTTTAGGGATAAGTATTATGTTTTGGATGCCAAGTGCTATCGATATGGATGGACTGGTGATGCTGACCATCTTCCGAACGGAGCCGATATTAACAAGCAGATTACCTACGGGGAGTATATAGAACGCACTCGAAGTGTTCCCAACGACAAACTTTTCAATGCGTTTGTAATGCCGTACAATATGGCAGATAACCTTTTTAGGCTGACCTCACCAATCGGCAATATAGGTGAAGCGATCGGTGATTGGCGGACAAATATGAAAAACTATGAAAGAATCCAAGGGATTGTCATTGATACCCGGTTTTTAATGTACAACTACATAGGGATGCCGGAACAGCAAAAGAAAGAGTTGGCCGAAAGCATTGAAAAAGTCCTGTCACGGGGAGCTGTTCCTGCACCAACAATATAAATAAAAACAAGACTCTACTCACAATTAAGCGGGTAGAGTCTCGTTTTTTTACTATAGATTACTTATTGAAAATGTCCTTTACCAGCGGTTGCACCAGGCTGCGAATTTTCTTGATGTCATCCGACACCGTGCGCTGCTTGATGCCCAGCTCGTCCGCCATCTCCTGCTGGGTGGCTCCATCGTAGAGCAGACGGAAAATTTGGGCATACTTCGGTTTTATTTCGCCGAGCATGGTTATGAGATCTTCCAGAATCGTTTCGTAGATAACATCTTCCTCAAACGACCCTTCTGCGGCCGGCTCCGCTCCCTCATCCATCAGTACGGAGAGGGAGGCAGGCTTATTCCGCTCACGGCTGGTCTCTGAGAAGTGCTTGCATTCCTCGCAATGGTTACTCTCTGGGCAGCGGATCAGCTTGCCGTTTTTGCCCTTGACCATGCAGCGGCCATCCCGGTCCTCGCGCTTGATTTCTGCCCAAATCGGCGCCATATACGCCTTGTACTCTTCCTCGGTTGCGTCCACCATCACTACCCGGCACTTGCGGTTTCCGATGCGGCGCCAGGTGACATCCTCCTGCTTGATGCCAAAATCGCGGATGACCTCATCGGATACCACCATCGGGATCTGATACTGCTTGTCCTGTTTTTTACTCTGTTTGTCCATAATGTGGGCCCTCCTTCGACCCGAAAGTCGAAATGAGGACCCACTGCAAAATAGGCATAGCTGGCCATCTGAAAATGAATCCTCATTTCAGTCCTGGCCAACCATTCCAGTGGTCGGCTGTAGTGTTTAGTTGCCCCTCAAAATGTTCTGGAATCATCCTTGATCAGTGGATGAACACCTTGATGGCTACGAGGTTTTCCTCGTTGCCTATATATTACAGCAAAAGAAATAATAATGTAATTTCCATAAAAACCGATGTGACCTGACACATAGAAGTAAAGGCTAAATTCTTGTTTTACCATTATTTTTGTGTTATAATTTGAAGGGAAGCGACAATAACGATGCTCTATAGCAGCATGGAGTAATGGGTCGCGTAATGTTATAGATGATTTTGGAGAGACAGTTTGGAAGGAATGTGATAAGAAATGGCTAAAAAAATTTCTGAACTTTTTATGAATAGCCTGTTTGAATATGACAGCTATACATGTAAATTTGAGAAAGATATTGAAAATGTGGCTCCCGACCAACCGCCGAGAACCACATTAAAGCTGATTGCGCAGCATAACCAACCTATCCATTTTTCATATGCACCACAAAAGGGGTTAAATCTTTCCGGCACTGCAGGCGGAATTCTTTCAGAAAACATCCTTGGAAAGCTCTTAGCTATCCCAGACGGTGATATTGATGCTCATATTGCGTTTTTTACGGATTACGGGTTTTTGTATCCAGTGAGCGAAACTGAATATGAAGCAGTAGAAGCCGATACCCTAATGGAATTTGTGAACCGGATAAAAGCCACGGTTACGCTAATGAACTCTATTGCAGCAAAGAAAAACTACACAAATATTCTGATTGGCACCGCATATCTCTTATATGCGGAGCCAATTACCATGCATTTATCTACGGGCGAGTACAGTACCTGTGTTCACGAATTTACGAATCTCGTTCATAACTACTCACAGTTTCCTGATATGCAAAGAAATCAGGAGGTGTTTGATACAAATAAATTTTCTGTGGAGGATACGCTGTTTCCACCTTCTTATCAGGTTGATATCGGGTATTTCAACCAAGTTAGGAGTTCGACAGGGGCAGGAGAATTGCAATGGTTTAAGAATCTGTTTGCAATGTACACGGGTTTGCCCGACGTAAGTAAGGAATTGCGTACAATCATTGATTTCTTTTTCCATTACCAAAAAGAGGTGGGAGTCTTTAGCACTATTGAGTACAAGAAAATCCGCTACTTGAACGGAAAACAGCCAGACAATTTTTCTGATGAGATGAAAACGGCGTTATTAAAGATTGCCAACATTGTTTTAAGCGAGGAAATCAACTACAATATAGCAGGCATTCATCCACGCTATTCCTCGTTTGATTTGAAGCCCACATGGAAACTGGACAATCTTATTCAAGCATTATATTTTTCCATTTTTTATATGAAACCTGGTGTGGAGATCTACAAGAGATGCAAAAATCCAACCTGCAAAAGGGATGTGTATTTTCTTGTGAATGCCACGGCTACAAATAAAGAATATTGTTGTCCGAAGTGTGCGAATGCGGCAGCGCAAAGACGCTCAAGGGAACGAAAACTGTCTCAGAAATAAAAGTGGGCGGTGCTTATCATCACGATAGGCACCGCCTTTTTCAGTCTTTCTTGTAAAACATGGTTTCATAGCCGTCTGCCCGGAGATTCAGCCCCTCTATCCACGGCGGCGTCCTTCCCATCTGATCGCATACGGCGTCCAGGGAGACATCCATGCCGCACTCAACGATCAGCTCATCGTGGACATGGCCGACGATAAAACAGTGGGACAGCGTCCGCATGGCATACATGAGGATGTCTCTTGAAATCGCCTGAACGACATTCTCCGTGAATTTCGGGCCGTAGGATTCGATGCGCTCCCACTTCTTTGTGCTGCCGACGCCCTCATAGGTGACGGATTCACCACCGAACTTATTTGTCCCCATCTTCGGCTTCACATAGCAGAGCTGGCGGCCGGAAGGCAGAATGATGAACAGCATCCCACTGCGGTAGCGGAACCGGATACCGTGCGTTTCCGTGTCCAGCCGCTGGCGGACGGTGGTTTTTACGGCATTGTCCACATCCCACCAAAGCTGTACGATGTTCGGATTGGAGGTGCGCCACGCATCCACAAGGGGCTGGAGTTCCTCCTCGGCAAGACCCATCTCCAAAGCGCCCATCGACTTGAGGGCGCCTACCGATCCGCCGTATCCCAGGGCCAGTTCGGCAATCTTGCCTTTTTGCCGAAGATGGGCGTTCTGCCCGTGTTTTTCCACCGGTACATGGAACATGGCGGAGGCACTGGCACAGTAGATGTCGCCGTTTTCCGCAAAGACCTTCAGCCGCCAGGACTCGCCGGCCAAAAATGAAAGCACACGGGCTTCGATGGCGGAGAAGTCAGAAACAATGAATTTGTACCCGTCCCTCGGCACAAACGCTGTGCGGATGAGTTCAGACAGGACTTCCGGCACGGAGTCATACAGTGCCGAGAGCAGGGCGTAATCGCCGGCACGGACAAGTCTTCTCGCGTCTTCCAGATGTGTCATGTGGTTCTGCGGCAGGTTCTGCAATTGAATCAGTCTGCCCGCCCAGCGGCCGCTTCTGTTCGCACCATAAAACTGAAACATCCCTCTTGCCCTGCCATCCGCGCATACGGCGTTCTGCATGGCCTGGTACTTCTTCACGGAGGACTTGGCAAGCTGCCGGCGCAGCTCCAGCACCTCGGCAAGCTCCGGCGGTGCGGTTTTCAGAAGTTCCTTCACAGCTTTCTTATCCAGGCAGTCCACCTCAAGACCGTGCTTTGTGAGCCACTCCTTCATCTGCTGGACGGAGTTCGGGTTTTCCAGGGCGGTAAGCTGCCGCATCTTTGCGGAAAGTTCCTCCCTGGAACGCTCATCGATGGCGATGGCCTGTTCTACCAGCACCATGTCAAGCTGTATGCCCCGGTCGTTGATCTCCTGGTCGAGATGGTATTCCTCCCATAGGAACTCCGGCACGGGGAACTTCGACAGCTTCTGCTGGATCGCCATCTCGGTTTCCACATCCCGCTTGTTATACGCGATGAAGGTTGACCACTTCACCGGGTCATGCTCTGGGAGGTTGCGCGTCCTGCCGCCATTGGCCTTGGTAGGCTTGCAGGGGACGCAGAAATAGCGGATGAGCGCCTTGCCCTCAGCCATCTTCTGGTTTTCCAGCTTGAGGACTTTGCCGATACCCTCCAGAGAGAGGGGCAGCCCCATGTACGCGCCCCATACCAGGGAGCAGCGCCAGGAGGATGGGTCAAGGTAATTCCGGACGGTGTCCTCCTCTATGCTGTAGGAAGAAAAATACTGCGGATAGTTCCGGCGCAGCCAGACGGAAAGGCAGACCCGCTCGAAGGACGCATTGTATGCCCACTTGATGACGGAATCGTCCGAGAGCGCCCGGATGATCTCCTCCGGCACGGTGTCGCCGGACGCCAGGTCATATACGGTAACCTCGCCGCCGTCCACGGACACGCCAAAGAGCAGGATTTCAAAATTAGGGGATGAAGCGTATTTATACACGCCGCATTTTTTCAGATCGACATCGGAAAAGGTTTCCAAGTCGATGGATAGGGTGTGGATTGCCATAGTGCTGTTACCTCCATAAGAAACAGGCGGCAGGAGTGCTGTGCCTGCCGCCCGGTGCGCATTGCTTATTCCTCCGGCTGTTTTGCCGTCTGGCGCTTCTTCTCCCTGTGTTTCTTGAACTTTGTCCAGCACCAGTGCAGGAAGTCGGTGATCCAGTACACGATGCTGCCGATGGCAAATCCGTACAGGAGGATGAAAATCACGATCACATCAAACTGTTTTGCAAACTCATAAAACTCTGTCATATCCATTTACCTCGCATTTTCTTTGAATTGGCGGGCGGCAGCGGCGACTGCCGCTCAGTGTTGTCTCAGGAAAGATAATCGTCATCGTCCTCGGTGGAGAAATCATCCTCGGCACGGCTCTTGCCGCCCAGCGGCTCCCCATCGGAGATCTTCTGCAGGTTGTTCAGCCCGCAGGCGATGCCCCGGTTGCCGTTGGAGTTAAAGGTGTACAGGTTAATGCTGGCCCTGCCGTACACGCCGGAGTACACCTCGGAACGCTCCAGGATGGGGTTCAGGTCCGCATCCACAATGCCGGGTGCGGTGGCGGAATTGGCGTTGATGAAGTACGCATCCGCATAGACCGGATCATCGGGGCGTTCCACATCGCCGTCACGCAGCGGGGTCTTGATGACCGAGAGGGTGGGGACGGTCTTGCCGTTTCCCTTCAGCTTGGACTCGCCTTCCTCATAGGCTGCCTGGATCGCCGCCTTGATGGCTTCCACGGTTTTCTTGTCGGACTTCGGGATGATCAGGCTGACGCTGTACTTGGGCGTGCCGCCGTTGATGCTCTTGGGGTCCCAGACATTCGCATAGCTCCAGCGGGTTCTGGGGCCGGTAATTACCTTCGTCTTATTTACGATCTTTGCCATAGTTGTTGTCCTCCTCATTTTCTTTGAAATCGTTAATGGCTGTGTTCATGGCCGGGCGCTTATCGCTCTCCGGCACAAGTACGGGTTTGCCGGGTGGTTTGTAGACAAGGCCGCCGAGCAGCTCTTCAAACTTTTTCCGGCCAAGGGCCTGGCTCATGGCCGTGATGCCCAGCAGTTTCTTCTCATAGGGTTCATAACCGGCAGCCTCGACTGCTTTTGCGACTGCACCCTCATCGGTGTACTTCCGGTTGGAGCGGCCCTCCACCACTTTGAATCCTGTAAACTTCGTCCCGGACAGGGCTTTCTGCAGGGCGTAATCCTTAACGTCTCCAGCCCAGGAGACCAGCTCGTCCGCCTTGGTAAGAATAGCGGCAATCTCCTCATCCCCCAGGAGCGCGGGCATCTCGAAGTCATACCGTGCCAGTTCCAGGTTGTATTCCGCCCGCTTGCGGCAGTTGGCCTTTGCCTTGCAGAACTGGCAGTGGTCGCCAGCTTTGAACTCGCCCTTGCCCTCGTATGCCAGCTTGGCTGCAGGGGCAAGCACGGTCTTAGCCCAGGCCAGGAGTTCTTCCCGGCTCATGGTGTATGTGCTGACGTTCTCCCGGCGGGGCTGGTAGATGGTAAGGCTGACCTGCGCGATGTCGTAAATACCATCGAACAGGTCGAGGGCGCCCAGCGCATAGCAGGAAAGCTGGCTGTTCTTCTCCGCCGACACCAGGACGCCAAGCCCGTGCTTGTAGTCAATGATGTGGAGAAGCCCGTCCGATACGATGACGCAGTCCCCGGTGCCGAAGCTGCCCTCGATCCCTACATAGCGGGAATAGTCGAGCCTCTGCTCCACAAGCACCAGCGGGTCGGCGCAGCGTTCTCTGGCCTTTGCCACTTCCTCCATCACGAAGGCGCAGTAGCCGTCGGCACAGTCCTCCATCTCCTGGGAGTAGTAGGTCAGGTTCTCCGTGGGGTCCTTCACCCTGCGGCCGAGGGCTTTTTCTACCTTATAGGCGCACAGCTCATGGCAGTCGGTCCCCTCCTGGGCGTATTCGCTGGGCTTGTCCGCATACTCCTCGCAGAGCCGTGCCGATGGCGGGCAGTTGATCCACCTGTGGCTTGCGGAGGCGGAAAGGAAGGAATGCTTACCCATCGTTTCCTGCCTCCGGTTTTCCGAGCGCGTCCGCTTCCTTCAGAAGCCCTTCGAATTTAGAAGGGTCGATGTCCGACAGCTTCCTCGCTCCGTACTTCGTAATGAGGGCTTTCACCTCTGCTGAGTGCCCTGCCTGGGCGATCACTGTCATGCGGTGGCGCACCTCCTCAAGGGTGAGTGCTTTCGGCTTCTCCTTCGGCGGCGCATCCTCTGCCGCCTGGGAAGAAAACATCCCCGCCAGCGTGTTGGCGATTTCGATGATGGTCTCCCCGCAGGAGCGCAGCTCCTTAATCTGTAAGTCCAGGTCACTCAATTTCCCCATCCGGCGTTCCTCCTTCCTGATTGGCCGTCTGCAGCTTTCTGGCGAGACGCTTCGCAATCACGCTGATGGCAATCAGCACATCGGCGAGTTCCTCGTCAAGCTGCCTGTCTCTGGTTGTCTCCGTGTTTTCCTGCATCCGCAGCACCTCCGTTTCCGAGCGGCTTTCCTGCCCCTCTGTCTCTGAAAGGACAGAACCGGATTTTTTCAGCGGAGAAAAATTTGCCGTCCCTGTGCCTCTCACTTCTGAAAGGACAAGGACGGCATTTTTTAGCGGTGTTTTTGCGGAAAATCTGACAGCGGCAGTTCGCATTTCAGCAGGATGCGGGCATGGTGGAACGACGGTTCGTGATTGCCTTTCTCCCGGCATCCGGGCATAAAAAGAGCAGGGAACCTCTTTCAAGATTTCCTGCTCGGTGGTGCTGCCGGTTGCGGCTGATGTTTAATTCTCTACAGTAAAAATATCTTCGATTGAAACATTGAATACTTTCGCTATGTTCCACGCTAACACCAATGATGGATTATATCTGCCTTTTTCTAAATTCCCTATGGTTTCTCTTCGGACGCCCACCAACTTTGCCAAGTCTTCCTGCTTCATGTCATACTTGGCTCGATACTCCTTAATTCTATTCTTTATCATTTTCCAGCCCCCATTTTTCTTTGAAGCCGTAGTAAGCAGTAGATAAAGCATAGATTACGACGGATACCGCCCAGCCAAATGCAAGACCTGTTATCAGAGCTTCCTTTTCTTCTTTTATCCCAGCAAAGAAACAGACAAAAGAAACAAGTGCCACAGAAATCATTCCGCAGTAAAATGCGCGTGAAGCTGACTTGTTCATGTATTCCTCCAACATTTCATCTGATTTGATGAAGAAATATTCAAAATCAACTGTAAAGGCAAAGAAGCCAAGAAAAGACTTTGCTTCTGTGAAAACGCCAATAAAACCTAATAGAGAGAGCAAGCCCATAAGTCCATATAAATAGCGTTTTGATTTCATAAACTATCCTCCTATATGTGGTGTATTTCACTCTTTATGAGATAAATATACCACATACATTGGCGATAGTCAAGGCATTGAATAACAGTGCAAAAATTATTTTTAGAAGATTCTGGCTATCAAGTGTTTGCAGGGCAAGGTGTCCCCAGTCTGGCTGTTTTCTCTTGGAATGTGGATTTTCCGCCCTTGGATTTTGAAAAGGTCCAGACACCCACCGCTGAAACGGAGTGTTTCTGTCCTTTCACAATTAGAGAGGTGTAAGCCGCTCAATTTTCAGAGAAAGGATGGAAACAGACTATGGGAACAGCGAAATCAAAAGGTCTGCCGCGTTGTACTGCGCACAGGGACTGCTTTGCTAATAAGGACGGTGTGTGCGTCTGCCTGGGGGATAATGACTTCCACGGGAAGGACTGCCTGTTTTTCAAGACCACGGCACAGTGCGATGCAGACAGGCAGAAAAGCTACGAGCGGCTGGTCAGTATCGGACGGGACGACCTGGTCGAGCGGTATCAAGTGAGGGGTGTGTATGGGCGTTAGCAGATATAACAGTGAAGGCTACTACGACCCGACGGCTTATGAAGCCCTCACAAAAATCGTTCAGGAAGAGAAGGCAGCGAGATACCGGCCGCTGGTGTATATCTGCTCACCGTACTCCGGGGACACGGAGGGCAATGCCGAAAAAGCAAGGCGGTACAGCCGGTTTGCCGCAGACGCCGGCATGATCCCCATTGCGCCGCATCTGCTGTTCCCGCAGTTCTTATCAGAGGAAACGGAGCGGGAGTTGGCAATCTTTATGGATCTGGTGCTGCTGGGCAAGTGTGAGCAGCTCTGGGTGTTCGGCGGCGAGGTGTCAGACGGGATGCGCCGGGAGATTGGAAAGGCGAAGCAGAAAAATATGACAATCCGTTATTTTACGGAGGATATGGAGGAAACAGAATGCAGATGACAATCTATGACGCCGCGACGGTGGGCAGCCGGTCAAACTGCGTGTATCCGAATCCCGTGACGGTCACGGATGCGGATACCATGCGGCAGGCGGCGGCCTTCGACCATGTATGCGCGGCATATAAGCAGAACTACCGCAGCGTGGACAATTTTCTGAAAGCGGACTGTCTGCCGATGGACTGCGATAACGACCACTCGGACGACCCGGACGACTGGCTCACGCCCTTTGACGTGGCGATGGACTTTCCGGGCGTGGGGATGGTTTTTGTCTACAGCAAGAGCCACATGAAGCAGAAAGGAAAACGAGGCCCCAGGCCCCGGTTCCACGTGTATTTTATCTGCACGGAGACAACAAATTCAGAGATTTACAGCTCATGGAAAGACAGATTGATTGCCGATTACCCTTATTTTGATGACGGGGCAAAGGACAGCGCCCGGTTCCTTTTCGGGGTAAAAAACGCACAGGTCGAGGTCTATGACGGCGAGATTACCATTGACGAGTTCCTTACAGACCGCTTTGCGGAGTGGGATGCGGCGCAGGGACAGATCCCGGAAGGTTCCCGGAACAAGACCATGTCCCATTACGCCGGCCGGGTCATCAAGCGTCTGGGCAACACCGAGGAAGCCCATAAGCAGTTTTTGAAGGAAGCGGAAAAATGCAGCCCGCCGCTGGATGACGCGGAGCTTGCGGGTATCTGGGCCAGCGCCGTGAAGTTCGGCGCGAAGGTGGCTGCCCAGGAGGGATATATCCCGCCGGAGCAGTATAACCAGGACTTCCTGCTGATGCCGGAGGACTTCTCAGATGTGGGACAGGCTATCGTGCTGTCACGTGAATACCTGGATCGGCTCCGCTTCTCCCCGGCTACGGATTACATCGTGTTCAACGGCTCGTTCTGGGAAGAATCCCAGCCTAACGCCCAGGGCATTGCCCAGGAGCTGACCGCAAGACAGCTTGAGGAAGCGGAAACAGAGATACAGCGGTGCATGAAAGAAATGTCGGAAAACGGCGCATGGGCCATGCTCGCCGCGATGGGCGCCAAGAAAGCGATGGCGGCGTTCAGCGAAGCCCAGCGGCGCTCCTTTGAAAAGTACGAGCGGGCGGAGACTTACCGGAAGTACGCCATCAAGCGCCGGGATAGCAAATACATCTCGGCCGCCTTAAAGGAAGCCCGCCCGATGATCCAGATCGAGCAGCGCATCCTGGACGCAGATGAGTTTTTACTGAACCTGCCGTCCGGCACCTGCGATCTGAGAACAGGGGCTGTTCGGGAACACAACGCCCAGGACTATATCACGAAGCAGACGGCGGTGGACCCGTCCGGGGATGGCATGGACGTCTGGGAGGACGCCCTCCAGACCTTCTTCCAGGGGGACGCCGACCTGATCCGCTATGTACAGGAGATCGTCGGGCTTGCCGCCATCGGCAAGGTCTACATTGAAGCCCTGGTCATTGCCTATGGTGAGGGCAGGAACGGCAAATCCACCTTCTGGAACACCATCGCCCGTGTGCTTGGCACCTACTCCGGCAATATGTCCGCAGACACCCTGACTGTGGGCTGCAAGCGCAACGTGAAGCCGGAACTGGCAGAAGCCAAGGGCAAGCGGATGATCATCGCCGCCGAGCTGGAGGAGGGGATGCGCCTGAACACCTCCAACGTCAAGCAGCTCTGCTCCACGGACGAGATCTATGCGGAGAAAAAGTACAAGGCGCCGTTCTCCTATGTCCCCACCCACACGCTGGTGCTGTATACCAACCATCTGCCCAGGGTTGGGGCCATTGACCAGGGCACCTGGCGGCGGCTCATCGTGATCCCCTTCAACGCCAAGATCGAGGGCAAAGCTGACATCAAGAACTATTCGGACTTCCTGTTCAAGATGGCGGGCGGTGCGGTACTTTCGTGGATCATCGAGGGCGCAAAGCGCGTCATCGCCAATGACTACAAGATCGTCCAGCCCAAGGTGGTGCAGGACGCCATCCAGAAATACAAGGAGAACAATGATTGGCTGGCCCACTTCCTGGATGACTGCTGTGAGATGGGGGATGATTTTGAAGCAAAATCCGGGGAGTTTTATAACGCCTACAGGAGCTACTGCCTGCAGATGGGCGAATATACCCGGAGTACGACTGATTTCTACTCCGCGCTGGAATCCACGGGAGTGGTAAGAAAGCGTACCCGTACAGGCGTGATTATTTACGGGTTGAAACTCAAATCGGAGTTTGAGGATTAGCAGGTGTGTAGGTCGTGTACCTCTCTACCAGAGTTGCTCTAAGGAGAAAAAAAAACAATATATAAGAGAGAATCGGGGGAAGAGGTACATGACCGTCACACAGGAAAAACGGAGGTTAAAGAATGCTTTTTTACACATGGATGATAAAGAATCATTTAAAGGACAATTCTGCCAAGGGGCTTCTTGCCAGGAGCATGAAAGCAGAAGGAAACGGATTCCCTAAAAGGCGGCGCTTAAAAACGCTGGTCGGGTATCTTGAGCATCGCGGCGCAAGTCAGGAAGTTATGGATGCACTTGTGGAGTGTTGGGAGGAATACGAAAACCATGAGAGAGAAAGCCATTGAGCAAAAACTGGTTCAGGCGGTTAAGGCCAAAGGCGGGATTGCGCCGAAGTTTGTGTCGCCGGGATTTTCCGGGGTTCCCGACCGCCTTATCCTATTGCCGGATGGGAAATGCGGCTTCGTGGAAGTCAAGGTCCCTGGCGAAAAGCCACGGCCGTTGCAGGAGTCAAGGATACGGCTTTTGCAGCGGTTGGGGTTCCTGGCATTCGTCCTGGATGACGAGAGCCAGATCCCCCACATTCTTTCTGAGATCGGAGGTGACAGCGGTGGAATTTAAACCGCACGATTATCAGCAATATGCCATTGAGTATATCGAAACACACGAGGTCGCCGCCGTACTGCTTGATATGGGCCTTGGCAAGACGGCAATCACGCTGACAGCCTTATCCGACCTGCTGTTCGACTATTTCGAGATTACCCGCGTCCTGGTGATCGCACCTCTCCGGGTGGCGAGGAACACCTGGCCCCAGGAGATTGAAAAGTGGGACCATCTGAAGGACATCCGCTATTCTGTGGCGGTGGGTACGGAAAAAGAACGGCTGGAGGCGTTCCGCAGGGATGCGGATATCTACATCATCAACCGGGAGAACGTCCAGTGGATGGTGGAAAATGTCCCCTTTGAATTTGACACCATCGTGGTGGACGAGCTTTCGTCCTTCAAAAATTGGAACAGCAAGCGGTTCAAATCGCTGATGAAGGTGCGCCCCAGGGCAAAGCGCGTCATTGGCCTTACGGGTACCCCGTCCGGGAACGGCCTGATGGACCTGTTCGCTGAGTTCAAGGTTTTGGACATGGGGCAGCGGCTGGGGCGGTTTATCACCAAGTACCGTCAGGACTATTTCCGGCCCGACCGGATGAACGGTCAGGTGGTGTATTCCTATAAGCCCCTGCCGGGAGCAGAGAAACGGATCTATGACAAAATTTCCGATATTACCATCTCCATGAAAGCCGCCGACCACCTTAAAATGCCGGAACTTGTAAGCAGCGAATACCGGGTGTATATGGAGGAGCCGGAACAGGCCATTTACGATGAGATGTGCGAGGATTTAGCTGCACAGCTTGAGAAAGGCGAGGTAACGGCGGCCAATGCCGGTGTGCTGTCCGGCAAGCTCTCCCAGATGGCAAACGGGGCGGTCTATACGGATAACGGGGATGTGGAGCATATCCACGACCAAAAGCTGGACGCCCTGGAAGACATCATTGAGAGCATGAATGGAAAGCCCCTGCTGGTGGCCTACTGGTACCAGCACGACCTCGACCGTATCGAGGAGCGGCTGCGGATGAAGAAGATTGGCTTTGCAAGGCTGGATTCTGACGCCAGCATCGCAAAGTGGAACCGGGGCGAACTCCCGGTGGTGCTGATCCATCCCGCTTCTGCCGGCCACGGGCTGAATCTCCAGAGCGGCGGTTCCACCCTCTGCTGGTTTGGCCTGACCTGGAGTCTGGAACTGTACCAGCAGACGGTGGCAAGGCTTTACCGGCAGGGGCAGGCGTCCCAGACCGTAGTCGTGCAGCACATCATCACGGATGGCACTATTGATGAGCGCATTCTGAAAGCCCTGCAGTACAAGGACAGGACACAGTCGGCGCTGATCGATGCAGTCCGGGCAAATCTTAGAAAATGAGAGTCAATCAAGGCAAATCCGAGGGAAATTATTTCTTTTTCGGAGGTAGCGCCTATGAACAAGCAGCAGACAGAAACAAAGGAGTACCTTTCTCAGGCGTTCCGTATAGACCAGCGGATACAGAGCAAGATGGAACAGGTGGCGTCATTAAACGACCTCGCCACGCGGGCGACCACGACCTATTCGGATATGCCCGGCAGTGAGACGAGAAACCTTCACCGTATGGAGGACGCCATCCTTTCCATCATCGAACTGGAGGCAGAGATCAACGAGGATATCCGCACACTGGTCAATATCAAGAAGGACATCGTCCATAAAATCAAGGCTGTCCAGAACACGGAATACCAGACCCTCCTGGAACTGCGGTACCTGTGCTTTAAGTCCTGGGAGCAGATCGCCGTGGATATGGGCTATGAGCTTCGGTGGCTGTACCGGCTCCATCACAGGGCTTTGGACGCCGTTGCGGAAATAAGCCACTAAAAGCCACTGTAATGCACCTTGCCCCTATGGTATAGTTAGAATCAGAAAAACAGGACAAGATGTAAGCCTTGCGGGAGCAATCCTGCAGGGCTTTCCTTTTGCCCGGAAAGCGAGGTGGCAGTTATGCCAAAGAAACCAAAGCGCCCCTGCTCCTACCCCGGCTGCCCCAACCTCACGGACGGGCAGTACTGCGAGGAGCATGAAGCTGCCGCCCGCAGACAGTACAACCGGTACGGACGCCCCGCAGACAGCAACAAAAAGTATGGAAGGGCTTGGAAACGAATCCGCGACCGCTATGCTGCGGCGCATCCCTTGTGTGAGATGTGCCTGAAGGAAGGACGGCTGACTCCTGTGGAGGAGGTCCATCACATCGTCCCTCTTTCGCAGGGCGGGACGCATCGGAAGGAAAACCTGATGAGCCTGTGCCAGTCGTGCCATACCAAACTCCACCACGAGCTTGGCGACCGGTGACCGTGGGGCGGTCAAAATCTCTGCGGGTCCCTTAAGCGGACAGCGGCCTGGGGCTTCGTGCGCGAAAAAGGCGAAATCAAAAGGGTAATTAAGGGCGGCCGTCTGCGGCTGCTTTATTTTTCGAGAAAAGGGGTGAGAAAATGCCGACAAAATCCAATAACACAGGAGGGCGCGGCGGTGCGAGACCCGGTGCGGGAAGGAAGAAATCCGCTGTCAGGGAGA
>OLNP01000304.1_pt1 | contig 55426 bp, 62 predicted proteins | sample 1671951 | NCBI WGS metagenome assembly OLNP01 (sample SAMEA3136629, study PRJEB25190) | human gut metagenome | biome: human gut; feature: human-associated habitat; material: faeces | place: Austria | collected 2013
ACTAATAGTCCAAAGTAGTTCAAAAACTACTCAACTGTTAGACCCTCTTTTTTATTTTTATCACAATCATACGCATCATCCTTTCTATAATTGTGATATGGTGTTCACATTTCACTCATAGGGGGTTGTCGTAGCCAAATTATTGGATAACCTTGTGCCTTTCTCGCCTAATATTTACGGGTATTTTACCCTGATTTTACATCGTAAAATAAGATAAGCGCTATAATTAAGATGGAATCGGATCCACTGATCCATGAACAAAACAACGAGGTGAACTATATGACTTTATTCATGAATGAGAAAGATATGAATGAAATGTTAGCCAGTATTTGCCCGGACGGGGAAACGTACCAGGGAAAAGCATGGGGGACCTTGATGTCTGGGACGGCTGAAATGTTGGCACTGGGAGCTTTGAGTAATGTATATTGTTATGTTGGCGTGACAGAAAAAACATTGGTTATCGCAGTGTTGGAAACTTTTGATATCTCGCATATTTACGGTAAAATCTGCATTCCGTTTGACCAGTTTGACGAACTGAAAGTACAAAAAGGTTTACTGCCTTCCCAGCGGATCATCAAAGCGAAAAGCGGGAAAACCAAAATAAAATTGTCGCTGGTCAACAACAGCATCACCGCCAAAATCAAAGATCAAAAACAGGGGATGCTCGCGATTTGCGAGGTACTGGAGCATTTGAAACACTGATTTTCATAAAAGTAAGAGAGAAAATGAACAATATAAATGAGAACCGAACAGACGAAAGAACACCCGGCGGCAAAAAAAACAAGGCGGAGTTAAAATGGTTTATTTTGTTCCTTGCCGTCATCTTTTTTCTGCCGATCACCATCCTCGCGGTGATGGAATGGTTTACAAGCGCCGATGCCTTTGCCATCGGAATCACGGGGTTTATGCAAACCGTCATTGTCCATGGCGGTTTAGGGCTGGTAGCGGTGATCATCGCCCTTGTCTTATTCGTACTGCTGATTCGGCCGGACGCAACGTTCCTGCAAAAGGTCGGCAGAACCGCAGGCATTCTGCTATGCGTCGCCGCCGCTTTCTTCCTTGTCCGGCCGCTCGTTTTGGACATTCCCTATCTCAAGCGCCCGGAAGCCGCCTATTTGGAGCGGCTGGAATTTGAATATTCGCGAGGGATCGGGGACTATGGTTCGGACGACTATTATCTGCGCGGCGTAGATATGACCGGCGAGCGGCATTCCTTTGAAATCAGTGAAAAGAGGTACGAGGAAGGGCGCGCGCTGTGGGGCGAGAACGACTACAATCTGTTTGCGAAAGTCACCTACCTGCCGCACACCTCCACCTTGATGTCGCTCGAATTTATGACAGAACTCGACGCGTCAGGGGCAGAATTGTACCCACCATCCCCTGAACTCCCGAATGATTGGGAAAGTTTTTCAATCCAGATCAATGATACGGTTTATACATTACCAGTTCCCCTTGCGGCTTTCCTTGACGATGGGTGGGTGATTTCTGAGGAGAATGCCGGGCTTTCTCTGGCTGGCGCGGAAGGCCCGTATGCGTCCTATGAATGGGAATGGGTCTCGTTGACCAATGACCACGAGCAGGATATCAGCGTCTGTGTCTTCAACACCACCGAAAGCACGATCCCTGTCGCCGAGAGCACGGTGGGAGGTATTCATGTAATATATGGCAACTACGACTTTTCCGGTACAGAACTACGCCTTCCCGGAGGGTTGATGCTGGGATGGTCAACTAGAGAAGATGTCTTAAAGCTGTATGGCCAACCGAACGATAGCTTTGAGGCAACCTATGGTGGATATCGCTTGACTTACGAAATTGATGACCCTCTTGACCCGGCCTCCTGGAAGATTGGTTTTGATGATTCAGGCATTCTAGACGATGTTATGGTACACCACCAGGCTTATTTCCGTTCCGACTAACGTCATGGAATATGTACATCTTACCAGTCATCATTTAAGGCAAAGAAAACCGCCTGTCCTAATGACCCTTATCTCGGCCATAGGGACAGGCGGTTTAGTTTTTTCTGATTGCTTACACGCTGCCGATCTTGTGTCGTGTTTATGCAAAATTTTAGGACCGCGGTGAAAGGCGACGGCTCAGAAGCTCAAAAAAGAAAAATGTATAACTCCAGGGTAATCTCCCCTTGACAAATCGGTTTCCAAATGATGATTCTTTTACTTTTTCAAATGGTTACTATTGTTGGGTCACCGCTATTTTTGTAGACATTCGCAATTCATCAGCATTATTTGGTGATGAAGATAAAGAAAAAGTTGCTAAAGTGATAAAAAGTTTTACTTCAGAAACTATTGAAATCTTACGTAACAACGATAATTTAAGAGAAATAGGAATTAGAGGAGATTGTGTGTATGCAATTTACACTTCTCCAATGAAAAGAGACGAATATGAACTTGCTGAAAAAACATTCTATATTAACACTTTTATGAAAATGCTCAATGAATTATTACTAGGAAGAAATTTACCAGAAATTAAGATAGGTATTGGGATGTCAACCTCTAAAGAATTAGTGATAAAAGCAAGTAGAAAAGACGTAAGGATTAATAGTAAAGTATGGATTGGAAAAGCGGTAGCACGAGCCTCCAAATTCTCTTCTTTTGGAAATAAAAATGGCATCGCTCCATTAATTTTCTCTAAATCAAGTTATGATCAATTTATTTCTTTTTTGGAAGAAAAAAATAGAAAAAGCAAGCCAAAAGAATGGTTCAATAAACATTACGATGAACAACTTGGAACATACTACTCTGCTAATATTATTAAAACTGAATTTAATTCATGGATTTTAGATGGAATGAAAGATTAGTTTTTCACCATAAACTCACCACATTTTTAGTCAGATTTGCATCAATCTGTATCAATTTATAAGCACAATGAAATTCAAAAAGTCCTTTTAAATAGCTATTATCGGCGTACATCAATTTACTCTAAATACTATCGTTCGTTGTGTTTCAGGCACCATTGCGAATTAACACTCCGAAAATGGAGTGTTTTTTTTATTCATTCCTAAACTCATAAATTACAATAGCAGATGACTATCAAAATCATCTGCTTTATTTATATTAAGTTTTTTCATTACACTTCTTCGCTGATTTCTTCTGTTTCAATCGAATTCATGATTCCATTGGCAATAGCTTGTGCTAAATCATCGCCATTATTTACCATATAATTGAAATCATTTGTGTCTGTTATAAATCCAACTTCCAACAATAAAGCAGGAATTGAATTATTGCTGACAACATAAAGAGGAGTTTCATTTGTATCGACCACCCCTCTATCCTGTGCATAATTTAACAATTCCAACTGCGCATGAATAGATTCTGCCATTTCAACCATCTCATCATCATTAAAATCCACATATGTTTCATAACCACTAGCCCCATCATTATAATCACTTGAATTTATGTGAATTGAAATGTAATAATTCGCATCTGCATCTTCTGCTATGTCTATACGCGATTGAAGATCTTCTTTGTTATCTTCTGGCCAAGATACATTATCACTCGTTCTTGTATATACTACGTTATATCCTGCTTCTTCTAACAATTCTCCAGTGGATAAAGCAATGTCTAAAGTTATATCTTTTTCCTGCGTTCCATCCAAGGCAATGCATCCTACATCATATCCTCCATGACCAGCATCGATTACAATTGTCTCCATATTATTGGCATAAACTTCTATAGAATCATCGTTAAAAAATAAGACATTCGCACCAAACCCAAGAAGAAACACAATCAAAAATCCTAATGAAATTGAGAATATTTGTATTTTTTTCATTTCATCACCGACTTTATTGTATGGAATCAACCTTAAATCAGTCTTAAAGGAGGCAGGATATTTTCTAGTTGTCTTTTTTCAAATTCAATGTCATAATTAATGAGCGCCTGCATAGTATAATGGTAATACACATCCATGGTAAGGATGAACTCGTGGTTCAATTCCGCGTGCAGGCACCATCTATTGAGCACAACTGTTAGGCACTTGCTTAACAGTTTTTTTCTTTAAGCTAGATTTAAGTTAATTGTGTTAAAATCTTATATAATAATTGTGGCGATTAAAATGAATGTTCTAATTATTGAGGATGAAAAAAATTTAGCACAGGCCTTATGCCGAATCATGGAAGAAGAGAAATGACAAGCCACAGCTGTTTATAATGGCCAAGACGGTTTACAACATGCCACACAATACCCATATGACATTATCGTCATGGATATCATGCTTCCTGGATTAAATGGTTTTGATATCGTTAAAGAACTGCGTAATCAGAAAATGGATATACCCGTTTGGATGTTAAGTGCATTGGATGAAATACCAGATAAAGTAAAAGGATTAAATGTTGGAGCTGATGACTATATGACAAAACCTTTTTCTCCTGCTGAATTGCTGGCGAGAATCCGCGTATTGACAAGACGTAAAGGCGAAGTAATCATAGAAAAAATTGAATTTGGAGATTTAGTTCTATCATTGTCTACCTGCGAGCTTGAATGCAATGGCAAAAGCATCCATTTAGCTTATAAAGAATTTGAAATCATGAAATTATTGATGTATCACCCTAAAATCCTCACCAGCAAAGCAGAATTAATCAACTCTGTCTGGGGCAATGACAGTGAAGCAATTGACAACAATGTTGAAGCCTATATTTCTTTTTTACGAAAAAAACTCCTCTTTTTAAAAAGTAAGGTTACTATTAAAGTCATTCGAAAAGTAGGGTATCATTTGGAGTATAGTGATGCTTAAGAAACTCAAACGTAAATTCATTTTGACTACGATGACTTTTATTACGTTAATACTTGTATGTGTTATAACCTTTCTTTGTTTAGCCTCTTATCAACGAACTAAAAATGATATTAATAACTCTTTAAATTTTGCATTGTATAAATATGATGATCATCCTACTCTTGAGTTGGATTACTCGACAAAAAATTTGCAAAATGACAACGATCCCCCTCCAAACATGAATTCATTTACAATCATCACTGATGATTCCAATGCAATTCTGGAGCTATATTCCAGAAATTATCAAATCAGTGATGAAACATCTCAAAACCTTGTTAATTCAATTCAAGATAAATCGCAAGGTATCTTATTTGAACAAAATTTGGCTTATAAAAAAGATGTGAAAGATAATGGTTATATTTATGCCTTTGTGGATATATCTATTGCAAAGTCCAACTTTATCTCTATGTTAGTTACTGCAATATTGGTAGCCATTCTTTCAATATTAGCGTTTTTGATCTTAACAATTTTATTAGCAAACTGGGCTTTAAGACCTGTAGCTCAATCCTGGCAGCAACAAAAGCGGTTCTTGGCAGATGCTTCTCATGAACTCAAAACCCCGTTAACCGTTATTTTGGCAAATACAGATCTTGCCCTTATCAAAAAACAGGACGAATCAAAACTTAAACAATCTCTTCAATCGATCCAGAGCGAGGCTTTGCGAATGAAGAAACTTGTAGAAGATTTACTGTTTCTTGCTAAAAACGATACTCAAAAAGAGAATGTACTTAACTCCATATGCAACATCAGTGACATTGCTTTAAGTTGTGTTCTATCTTTTGAAACCATTGCCTTTGAAAAAGGTATTATCTTAGAAAGCGATATTCAAGAGAATCAACTAGCTTTAGGAAATGAAAATCAATTTAAACAATTAATCTCTATTTTCTTAGACAATGCCACAAAATACACACCGACTGGTAAAAAAATTCATTTCACCTTAAAGAAAAAAGATAATCAAATTCTGATTATCATTCACAATGAAGGAAGTTATATCGACAAAGAAAATATCAAACACATATTTGACCGTTTCTATCGTTGTGATCCAGCTCGTAAATACCAGGGAGGTTATGGTTTAGGTCTTTCTATCGCAAATCAAATCGCATCAAATCTAAAGATCAAGATTGATGTTAGCAGTGAACAGAAAAAGGGAACCACGTTCACTTTGTGGATCCCTGCTAAATAAATTGTGTGTCTACCTCCTGGAGCGATCATAAATATATGATCCTCCTTTTTTATTCCACTTTTAACATTCGATAACCTACACCAATATGAGTCTGAATATAATGCGCACTATTATCTTTTGCCTCAAGTTTTTTGCGCAACGTTGCCATAAAGACCCTAAGACTTGCCATATCTGTTTCCCAGCTAGTTCCCCAGATTTCTTTGGTCAAATAGGTATGTGTCAAAACTTTCCCAACATTTTTTGAGAGTAAACATAAAAGTTTAAATTCAATAGGTGTTAAATGAAGTTGTTGCTCATCAACAAATGCACAACCTGCACTATAATCAATCGTTAATTTTCCATTATGAAATACTGAATTAGAAACATTAGAAGAAATCATAGTCAGTCTTCTTTGCGTCACTCTTAATCTTGCCAACAATTCATCTACAGAAAAAGGTTTTGTCAAATAATCATCCGCTCCCATATCAAGAGCTTGAATCTTATCTTTATCTTCACTTCGAGCACTGATTACGATGATAGGCATATTCGACCAAGTACGAAGTTCTTTGATAACCTCTATTCCATCGATATCAGGTAAGCCTAGATCCAATAAAAGAACATCTGGTCGTTCTGTTTCAATTTTTGATAAAGCTTCTTTCCCATTCTCTGCACTTGTATACGGATAATCATTAGCTTGTAAGGTCGTAACGATCAAATTACGAACTGATTTATCATCTTCTACTACTAACACTGAACAATTAGGCATCCAGCACAACCTCCTTTGATGACAAAGTAAATTCAAATATCGTTCCATGAGGAACATTATCTTTAACAACTATTTCATGGCCATGTGCATTGATGATCGAACGGCATAAGGCCAATCCAAGACCTAAAGAGCGACGAGAATCTGCCAAAGTGTTTGCTTTTTGATAATATCTCTCAAAAATATGTTCTTTATCTTCATCACTAATACCTGGCCCATCGTCTTGAACACGTATTAAAACTTTCTCTTCTTTTTTCAAAATAAAAACATCTATATGCGATCCTTTTGGCGTATATTTTATCGCATTATCTATTAAATTCACAAAAACTTGAACCATTAATCGAGAATCCACTTTTACCAACATTAAATCATCCTCACTATGGATTGAAATCTTATGTTCTATTTTATGACGATCCACATGTTTTAAAGCTTCCTCCACGATTTCATTGATCAATTCATATGAGAAATTAAGGTGCATATCTCCATCTTCAATTTTAGTGACGGATAAAAGATTTTCCACTAAGTTAATCAACCACCACGATTCATCATAAATATCTAAATATATTTGACTCTTGGTTTTTTCATCAAAAAGATGCGCATTAGAAAGTAAATTGCTGGCATTTCCTAAAATTGATGTTAATGGTGTTCTTAAATCATGTGAAATAGAACGAAGCATATTGGCCCTTGTTCTTTCATTTTCAGCCAGAATAATTGACTCTTCTTTATCCTTTACATTTCTATAATTTTCCATAGCTAAAGCGCTCTCTCCTAAAATTGACAACAATATACTATTTTCAAAAGGTTCGATAGGCTCATCAATTGGAATTGATACAACACCATATCCCTGTTGATTGACACGAATTGATAAATGCAGACAAGATGAATCAGTAAACCGCACCGTAAATGCACCCGCCTGTTTATTATGTTCACAAACCCATTGTGCCACCTTAAATTCATGGTCATTCAAATATTTAGAGGGATCTTCTTTATTGTACATGAAAACATATGGCCGATCGATCTTACCATTTTCTTTTATATACACGATTACACTTTTAGAAAGCAATTTTTGAATTTGCTTTGCCATGATTGTGACAATTTCCTCGCTAGACGTTGAATTTTGTAAAAGTTGATTAGTATCAAACAAAATCTTGGTACGATAAGAATTGCGTGTCGATTCAGAAGCAAAGTCTTTTAACTTTCCCGCTAAAGTTCCTGTAATCAATGCCGCAAAAAACATCACTAAAAAAGTCACAGGATATTCGCTGGCATACGCCTTCAAAGTAAATCTAGGCTCAGTAAACAAAAAATTAAATATCACAACAATCAAAGCTGAAGTAATCAATGAATAAGCTTTCCCTTGCGTGATCATCGCAATAATCATGACACCGAGGATATAAACCATCATAATGCTGGAGTCTGCAAATCCAATTTCAAAAAATAGATAAGAAATTAAAGTGGTTATTGATAGAATCACAAAACTCTTTAATAAATCTTTTTTTAGTGCATTTAAATCGATCGGTTCTTTTTCTTTTGGGGCTGGCCTTGTATCTTCTGTATCGGGAATAATATACACATCCACATTTCCAGCCTGTGCTATCAATTTATCCACCAAAGTTGGTTTGATATTAGAGAGTCCTTTGACACGACTTTTCCCCACTACGATTTTTGTCACATGAGACAAACGAGAATATTCTATGATTTGATATGCTACATCATCTCCAAAAACCGATTCAATCGTTGCTCCACGATCTTGAGCAAACTTCACATTATCGTTTAACCGTTGCCTATCTTCCTTGCTCGGTTCTTTAGTTGTCTTTACATATAAGGCAGTAAAGTTTGCATTAAATGCTTCTACCATTTTGCTGGCAGCCTCTATTATCTTAGTATTGGAAGGAGATGGCGATAAACATACCAATATATGTTCGTTCATTTCTTTTTTATCCATAAACAAAATCACCTTTCAAACTCACATATATTCTCATTATCGCACATTCTGATCAATAAATCATTTATGCATCTTCAAAAACAAATCAAGAGCTCGAACGATTTTTCGAACAGAATAGTAAGCTATAATAAAAAATCCTACGATTAATGTGCCTAATAATACAGTTTTCATTGTTACACTCCCTGCTCATATTATGGCACTTCTCATATTAAGATGCTGTTAATATTATATTTCCAAAACACAAAAAAACAGCTACTTTAAAAAGCATTTATATATTTACTTATCATGATTATTTTATCTTTTTTTTGCGAAAAACATCATTTAGTCATTTATCTATTTTCCAAGTGCACATCGATAACAAGCAAATAAGAAAACAAATAACATCTACGAATATATTAATGTTCAAACAAAACGAAACAATTAAATAGCAACATAAAATAATATTAGGAATCGAAATTATTTTTGAATATTTTAACGCTATTTCTAAACGAGTATTTTCGGTCATATTTTTATACTCTTCGTTGTCATAACTTGTAAGCCAATTTACCTTTCCAGAACATCTCAATAATTTAGAAAAAACTATGAAAGTTAAACTTGTAATTAATAGAATTAACTTGATTTGCAAATTTCGCTCATGTAATAGAGCAATAACAGCAATAAAAAGAATAATATAAACGGCAATTAATAATATCAAACTAATACTTCTATTTTTATTCATATCCTCATTCTATCCTTTTATTTAGTATATAAAAGATTTTTAATGTTTAAAACAAACAATATACACGTCAAATAAAAAAGATGTTTTTATAATGTCAAAAAACCAGCACATCAAGAGATGAACTGGGGATTTTTATTATTTAGGGTTCATACACATATAAAAAGGGACTAATAGTCCAAAGTAGTTCAAAAACTACTCAACTGTTAGACCCACTTTTTTTATTCATCTTTCGATTCTATATCCTTCGTTCGGAATACAAATCGAACGATGTTTTCCGAGTTATCCGGTGTACCTGCAAACGATTTATGTTCCTTGTTCAATGCATCGATTTGATCAAACACAGTTTGTAGTGTGTTAAACTCCGATGTTGTCAAATCCGCTGTTTCTTTTAGTTTATTCATACCCTGCTCATTGAATTGACTTTGTCCATCATACAGCTGCTTAGCTCCATTCTCTAATGTATCAAAAGCATTTTGTAGCTGTACAAGACCATCGCTCATCTCCATTAATTTTGATTTTTGTCCTTCTAACTGTGCTGTTCCTTCATCTAATAAGGAAGCACCACTGATCAATTCCTCATTTTTAGATACGATTTGTTGAGAACCGGCATTTAACTGATCAACGGCTGTTTTGGCTTCACTTTGAAGCTGTTGAAGTCCTGATTCTAGGGCTACAGAACCCGTATGAAGCTGATCAGCACCTGCTTTTAACTGACTTACTCCACCTTGCAGCTTTGTGATGAGTTGAACAAAATCTTGATCGCTCATATTCTGATGAACACCTGTCATGATTTGTTCTAAGGTAGCCATGGACTGAGCAGCTGTCTGCATAGATGTCTGCAGCTTTTGCATATCTGATTTTGTACCTTCCATGACCTTTGACAGGCCTTCCAAAGACTGCTTAGTCTGAGAAAGCAAGGTTTGTAGCTGCGCTTTTTGTACATCTAACGTTTCCAGGGTATACCCCTGAACATCAATACTTTGAACAATTTGTAATTGAGTTTGCAGACCGGTAATCTGTTCATCGATCTTAGAAGCGGCTCCTGTCGTATCCTCCTGAGAAATCGCAGATTTACTGGTTTGCAGCGCCTGAATGGAGGACTGCAATGCCTGCAACTGCGCCTGTTTTGCACTTTCTAACTGGGCATTAAAACTTTGAATCTTGCTTTGATCGTTTTCCACAGTTTGATTTACCGAAGCCACAAGAGCCTCAAATTGTGTCTGGAAAGTTTCCAATCCAGTCATAGCCTGATGAACTGTTTGTAAACTGTTCTCTAAAGATGTCAAAGCTTCTTTTGAAGTAGAAAGCTGTGTTTGTAACGTAGTTAATTCTTGTTTGGTCGTATTCATCGCCTGTGTAAGCTTTGATAAAGTATTTTTATCTAGTCCATTCACCTGTTCTTCCAGTTGTGCCAGACCTTCCTGTAGCTTTTGTGACCCTTGTGATAAAGATGTACTTCCCTGTACGGTTTGCTGCATAGCGGCCGGTATAGCTGTTAACTTTTGATTTCCCTTGTCCAGCTGTGTCACTCCCTGCGTATATGCTTTGATTCCATCCAACAACAAACTGGAGCCTGTATGTAATTGTGTTGATGCATCGGCCAACTGTTGGATCTGTGGTGTAGCACTCGTTAAAGGTTTAGCACCTTCCTTTAATTCTGTCGTACCTTCATACAACTGTTTAGAACCATCTAACAACTGATCAGAAGCCGATACCAGCTGATTGATACCGCCTGTCAGATCTCCAATGGATAATTGACCAGCCAATTCATCTAAAGAGATTTCATTGGTCATAGCAATCATGATCGATCCTAAATCAAAATCCTTTACATCGGTTTCAATCACTGTATCATCACTGATATGTAACTGATCGATGATCTTATTTAATCCAGCTTCCTGTAAAGTACCAGCCAATCCCGGTACATTCGCAAAGGCCAGCACTTCATTTGTACCATCATTCACGATTTTTCCATTGGAACAAGATACATTCTCATAATGATCTGCATTCAGAGTCAAAAGACCTCCGGCTAAAAAGCTGGGATGTACGGTAATGGCTTTTCCATCCGCATAGACCGTTTTTGATTCAAGATTTTCAAAGTGAATTGTCAATTTCAAATGTCCGCTTTGTCCTGCAACTTCTTTTGCGCTCAATTGATGTCCATCCAACTCATAGGTAATTTTTACTTCAATGGGAAGCTGCTTTCTTGTCTTACCCTGATAGTAAATATCGTTATGCTTGCTGTTCCAAGTATAGACATTTCCATCCACTTCGGGCTCCTCATCAGTTTTGACATTTTCTACATCGGTTTCATCCAGCGTCTCCTTGATGTTATGGATGCCGTCATCATCGTGCAGCCAGCTGGATACGATCGTATCCGAAATCGATCCATCGGCATTTAAAACCGCATAGACAGTTTCTGTTTTTTGTGTCGGATTTTCATCCTCTAATGCATAAACATGAAGCGGAAGCATGGATTGTGCCAATACGACACTTAAGATCACACTGCCCATTACCTTAATATTTTTATTCATATTGATCCTCCTTAGCTATCGGCCATTTTTTCATTGTTTTTTCAATAAGCTTATGTCCTAATAAAAGCATGCTTGGCAAGATGAAGATAATACTGATGACAGAAATGATGGCCCCTCTTGCCAAAAGCTCACAAAGGCTGGAAATTAAATCCATGCGAGATATCAAAGACACTCCAATACAAGCCGCAAAGAAGGAGCAGCCACTGGTAATGATTGAAGGAGATGTCTTTTGAATCGCAACTCGTATGGCCTCTTTTCTGCTCTTATTTAAACTGAGTTCTTCTCTAAATCGCGTTGTCATCAAGATCGCATAATCCACACAGGCCCCTAACTGAATCGTACCGATCACAATGCCGGCAATAAATGGCAATGTCGTATGTGTCAGATAAGGAATACCCATGTTGATCGTGATTGCCAATTCAATTGCCAGCACTAAAATAAACGGTAACGAAATCGATTTAAACGTAATCAAGATGATCACAAAGATGGCCAATATCGATAAGACATTCACGACCTTAAAATCTTCATTGGTCGTGGTAATCAAATCCTTTGACAACATACCTTCTCCTGTTACCAAAGCTTTTTTGTCATATTGACTCAAAACTTCATGAATCTTGTCCAACTGCTTATTTTCTTCATCCGTAGCCGCATGATAATCACTGTTGGCAATCAATAACTTATAGCCACCATTTTCAAAAATATCTTTAATGGCTTCCGGCTCAAATGTGCCGGGAACACCACCACCGACAAAATTTTCATAGGCCAAGACATTTTCAATCCCCTCAATGTTTTCAATCTTTCCAGAAAGTTCCTGGATATCCTTTGTTGGTAATGTATCGCTGACCAAAATGAAGTGAGTCGTATTCATATTAAATTTATCTTTTAGTTCTTCCGTTCCCTTCATACTGGAAAGATCAGATGGCAATGTACTGGTCAGATCATAGTATTGCTTGACATTGGCCTGTGCAAAACCCATAGGAATAAAGATACAAATTCCGATCAACAGCAAAAACTTGGCATGTCGAACCACAAAACCAGGTACTTTTTTGAGTTCATGAATCAATGTTCTATGTGTATATTTTTCAATTTGGCGATCAAAGATCATCAATAGACTAGGTAGAACAAAAATAGTACAAATGACTCCCAGCACAACCCCTTTAGCCATCACGATACCAATATCGCCACCCAGTCTTAGTTGCATGAAACAAAGCGCTAAGAAGCCGGCAATCGTAGTCACCGAACTGGATGTGATGGAAGTAAAGGTCGCCTGAATGGCCTTGACCATGGCCATGTCGTTGGTCGTATTCTCTGCTTTTTTCTTTTCTTCCTGATAGCGATGTAAAAGGAAAATCGAATAATCCATTGTCACCGCTAATTGCAAGATCATCGCCAAAGCCTGTGTAATATAAGAAATCTTTCCTAAGAAGATGTTGGTTCCAAAGTTATAGATGATGGGAAAAGCCATACCCAACATAAAGATCAAAGGTGCTACGGAAGATTCAAGTCCTAAATACAGCACAACCAGACTTAACAAAACGGCAATCACAGCATATTTGACAGTCTCTGAATTAGCCAGATCCTTGGTATCTTCGGCAATAGCACTCATTCCCCCTAAATAACAATCCTTGTTCGACACTTCTTTAATCTTTGCAATCGCATCCATTGTTTTTGGAGAAGCGGTATCTTCTTCAAAGGTGACGATCATTAAAGTTGAATCTTTGGAGTACAACTGTTTTTGAAGAGTCTCCGGTATCATTTCCTTAGGAAAGGTAATATCCAAAACATCATCTCGCCAGAAAACTTGTTTGACCCCGTCGATCTTTTCAATCTTATCTTTTAAAGAAACAACCTCTTTGTCCGAAAGATCATTGGTTACCATCATTCCTACACTGGCCAGATTAAAATCCTTATCCAGGACTTCCTGTCCTTTCATTGATTCCGCTTCTTTTGGCAGGTAGGAAAGAATATCATAATTGATTCCCGTATTGAAATAACCGATCACACTGGGAATCAAGAGCAGTACAGCCACAAGTAAAATCTTGTTTCTGTATCTGACAATAAACTTAGAAATTCTATCCATATTCTCTATCCTTTCTCAACATTGACATGAGTATAGTACAAAAATGACTATTAGTCAATTATTTAAAATAATTTTTAATATAACCTTTATATTAAGAAATAAAAATTGACCAAACGTGCATTTTTGTCTATACTATAAGTGGTGATAGTATGAAATCCAAAGTATTGGAAAATAAGAGAAATAAAGAAACAGCGCTTTTAAACAGCGCTTTTGACCTGTTCACAAAAAAAGATATCCATTCCGTAACCGTTCAGGATATCGTAAAAAAAGCCAATGTCGCAAAAGGAACCTTTTATCTGTACTTTAAAGATAAATACCAGATTCGTGACGTACTTATTCAAAAAGAAGCGGCTCGTTTGTTTCAGGAAGCCAGAGAAAAACTGGAGAAAAATGATATTCAAAATTTTGAAGATGCGATCATTTTCATCATCAATCAGGTTTTGTTGAGCTTAGAAGATAATCCAGCTATTTCAAAATTTATTGAACGAAATCTATCCTGGGGCATCTTTCATGAGCAACTGCAGACAACCATGGATAATGAAGAAATCGGTATGCTTCAACAATTTACTTTATTAGCCAAAAAAAGTGGCTATACCTTTAAAAGACCGGATATTATCTTATTCATTATCATAGAAACTGTAGGCAGTACTTGTTACAACTCCATTCTGTATCAAAAACCGCTTCCTTTTCAGGAATACAAACCTTATTTATTCGAGGTCATTCGGGCCATACTCAAAAATTATAAAGACTAAACAGGTCCATGACGGTGTTCTATCATGATCACTTTTTTAAACACGTTATTTCCTGCATATTCTACAAAAACATTATTTATTTTCATAAAAAAAACTCTACCAGTTTTGGTAGAGCTTTTTTAATCTCTATGTCTTTTTGTTTTTCTTGTAGCAAACAAAGGAACGATAAATATAATGATTGGATAAATTTCCAAACGTCCAATCAACATAGCAAATGATAAAACAATCTTGGATAAATCAGAAAACATCGAAAAATTACTTAAAGGGCCAGCCATACCTAAACCAGGTCCTACATTACCAATACATGTGAAACAAGCCGAAAGCGTTGTCTCCAAATCAAAATCATCTAAAGATACGATCAACAATATAGACCCTAATATCAACATAAAACAGAAAAAATAACTGAGTATCTGATGCACGACTTGTTCATCAACTATTTTTTGATCCATGGTAATAGCTTCTACTTTTTGTGGATGAAGCAATTTTTGAATATCTAATTTAGTCTTCTTTAACAAAATCAAGAAACGACTCACTTTTATACCACCAGCTGTAGATCCCGCACAAGCACCAATTATCATCAACAATAACAATACCATCTTTGAAAACTGTGGCCATAAATTAAAATCCGTGCTAGAAAATCCTGTAGTAGATATAATACTTGCGACTTGGAAAGAAGCATAACGAAATGCCTCAAACCAGGAATTATCATATAAATGGACAATATTGCACATGATCATTAGAATTGAAAAAGCTACGATAATCAAATATGTTCGTAATTCTTCATTTTTCCATACTGCTTTTACATTTTTAATAAGAAGAAAATAAAACAAATTGAAGTTTATTCCAAACAACAACATGAAAAATGTAACAACCATTTCCAAGTATACGCTATTATAATAAGCCATACCCACATTTTTGATGGAAAAGCCACCTGTTCCTGCTGTCCCAAAAGCAGTACAAAGCGAATCAAATAACGGCATTCCACCAGCCAGTAAGAATAAAATCATAATAATAGTCAGAACAAAATAAATTTTATATAAGATTGCAGCACTATCTTTCAAACGAGGCACTAACTTTCCTATGACAGGACCTGGAGCTTCTGCACGCATGATATGCATGGTACGATCGTTAGAACGAGGAATAATAGCCAAAATAAAGACAAGTACGCCCATTCCTCCTACCCAATGCGTAAAACTTCTCCACAATAAAGAAGCCTGACTCAAAGCCTCTACGTCTGTCAATATGCTTGAGCCAGTGGTTGTAAATCCAGAAACCGTTTCAAAGAAACAATCCACTAAACTTGGAATTTCCTGCGTAAAAAAGAAAGGAAGTCCCCCAAAAAAAGAAAGAATAGCCCAAGATAATCCAACAGCTACAAATCCATCTTTGGCAAAATAAGACTTATGTTTTTCTTTCATATGTGATAAAGGAAAGCCGATTACTAAACAAATAACAATTGTCTTTAGATACGCATCCCATACATGTTGTGAATAAATCAGATCAACGATCAACGGAAACAACAACAAGCACCCTTCAATCATCAATACATGACCAATGATATTAAAGATTACCCGCCAGTTAAATGTCTGCAAAGTTCTATTAAGCGAGTACATCATTAATATCCCTCAATCCTTGTTGTGTACTTACAATAATCACTGTATCGCCTAAAGCAACCCTAGAGCTACCTACACCAATTCTAGAAACTCCACGATGGGTAATATAACTAATCAAAATCCCTTCTTTTAAATTCAAATCCTTTAAAGGAATTCCAATAAATTTACAATTACTGCGAACCCTAAACTCCAAGACTTCAACTTGATCATCTACGATCTTGATCAATGATTCAACATTGCTGCCAAGAGTATTCTGCATCGCACGTACATAAGAAACAATTTGATTTGCAGTCAGGTTTTTTGGTGTGATTGCATTTTCAATACCGAGTTTTTCCAATAAAAATCCTAAAGATACGCGATTTACTTTTGGAATTACTTTTCCTACTCCCTGATTAGAAGCATACATAGATATGATAACATTTTCTTCATCATTATCTGTCAAAGCAATAAATACATCCATATCTCTTAATGATTCAGATAACAATAGTTCATGATCAGTACCATCTCCATGAATAACTGTAATTTCCGGGAATTTTTCAACCAATTCCAGACATCTATCCCTTTTCATTTCTATGACCTTGACACCAATTCCTAACTCTAACAACATTGGAACTAGATAGAAAGTTATCTTCCCTCCGCCAACGATCATAACTTCATGTACGCTGCGTTGTTGAAGTACTCCAATTGCACACAAGAACTTTTCTAACTGTTTTGTAGATCCTGTCAAAGTTACTTTATCATGTAGACGAATTTCGGTATCTCCATTAGGGATGGAAACCTCTTTGCCATGCTGAATGGCAACAAATTGTATCTGCGATTTTAAAGCATCGCCAAGTTTAGAAATCTTTTTACCAATCAACGGACTGTTTTCTAACACTTTGATTTCTGCTAACTCCAAACGTCCTTTCGCAAAAGAACTCGTCTTGATAAAGTTAGAAAAACTTAAAGATCGAACAATTTCAATGGCAGCCGTCTGTTCAGGATTTATTTGTAAACTCAAGCCTAAATCTTCTTTTAACATTCTCAAGCCTTTAACATATTCTGGATTACGGATACGAGCAATCGTATTTCCTACTCCCATCTTTTTGGCCATTAAACAACTAATGATATTAATTTCATCACTGGATGTAGCAGCGATGATTAAATCTGCCTGGTCAACTTGTGCTTCTTTTAACACATCATAGTTTGCTCCATTTCCCTGAATTCCAACGACATCCAACAAATTCATAGTCAAATTCAAAACCTGAGGCTTATTTTCAATAATCGTAATATCATAGCCTTCTTTACTAAGCTGCTTTGCAATCGCAAAACCAACTTTTCCATCTCCGACAATGATGATCTTCATAGTCCTTCCTCCAAAACTACTTTATTAGCGTACACTATTGTACTACAACATAATAAAAAGTCCATATCAAAAGATGTTTTCATACATTAATAAAAAAGACACGGTTGCCCATGTCTTCTATATTATTTCATCTCAATCAATTCGTATTCTCGAGAGCCTAAGCCAATCTTTGCCGCATGATCCAAGCAGGAGCGCCATTCTGATTCAGGCGTTGAATTTCTGAAGTGATCATGTTGATCTTCAAAATTAGGATCTGCCAAATGTTTGGCAAGCTGACTATTTGGCATTGGAGTTGCTTTTAAACATGCATCAACACAAGCTTGATCCAAGGCTAATGGATCTTTGGATACAAACATACCAATATTTGGTAAGATCGGAATATCATTTTCCGCATGGCAGTCACAGTTAGGCGAAACATCTACAATCAAAGAAATATGGAATTGTTCTCTTCCGTCTACTACAGCCTTCGTATATTCTGCCATACGACAATTCAAGATCTCGTTGGCATGATCATTATTGAAAGAAATCGCATCAAAATTACATGCACCAACACAACGACCACAACCAACACAATTCTTTGAATCAATTGTCATTTTCTTAGCTTCTTCATCAAATTGTAAACCATTATTTGCACATTCTCTTAAACAAAGTTTACAACCTCTACATTTTTCAGGATCTACATGAGGCAATCCGCTAGAATGCTGTTCGATCTTTCCTGCTCGAGAACCGCATCCCATTCCAATATTTTTGATCGTACCGCCAAACCCTGTCATTTCATGGCCTTTAAAATGCGTTAAAGAAATAAATACATCTGCATCCATGACAGCACGTCCAATTTTAGCATTTTTGACATATTCTCCACCTTTAACAGGCACTTCAATATCATCAGTTCCTTTAAGTCCATCTCCAATAATAATTGGACAACCAACGCTAAGTGGTGTGAAACCGTTCTCCCAAGCGCATTCCAAATGCTCTAAAGCGTTCTTTCTAGACCCTGGATACATCGTATTACAATCTGTCAAAAAAGGTTTTCCTCCTAGTTCCTTAACGACATCAACAATTGCTTTGGCGTAATTTGGACGTAAATAAGAGATATTTCCTAATTCTCCAAAATGCATCTTAATCGCAACAAATTTCCCATCTAAGTCTAAATCTTCAATACCCGCTTTTTTTACCAGTCTTTTCAATTTCGTTGGTAAACCTTCTCCTAAATGAGCATGAAAATCTGTATAGTATACCTTTGATTTTTCCATAACCAAACCTCCTACTATGTTCATTTTAATCCTCGAAGCTAAATATGAAAAGACAAAAAATAATTCTTATCTTCATAAAAAAGTGATTCACTTCTTAAGAATGATATTTCCTGAAATTAGATGTATTTTTCTGAACATTTTCAATCTTTAACTTTTCAATGCTTTTTTCAATACTATTATTTCTACAATAGCACAAATTAAAATGACTGGTGCGATGCGAACAAACAGCCATTCAAACACATGATACCCTACACCTAAAACAGCTCTTTCAGGATTTGCATAATTCCATTCTAGATACGGACTATTGAAATACACTAAAAACCCAAAAATCAGTACGACTAAAACACATAACAATATCAACAATTTTTGATACCGTTTTTTTTCTCGATTTCTCCTTTTGTGCAAGATATACATTTATAGCTTCCAACCTTAGCGAGAGATCCTTTATTTCTAATTCATTTTCAGTATATAGATTTTGTTCCAACAATACATTAACAGGGATATCAAGCACTTTCGATAAAGAAATTAACATCTCAGAATCCGGAACCGATAAACCCTGTTCCCATTTTGAAACAGTTTGACGAACAACATTTAATTGAAGAGCAAGATCCTTTTGCGTCAATCCTTTTGATTTTCGAATCTTTTTAATATTTTCACTTAACATATAAGAAGAACTCCTTTCATTTATCATTATTCTATGAAGAGCTCTATATCATAACAAGCAACGCTTTTTAACATTCAGGCAATATAACATTCACCGCCTTGTATATACTGCATCTATCATACCATTATATGTTTTCGCTTTTACAAGACTAAGCTTTATTTCATTTTTATCTTTTTTAAAGAGTCGTACACCTGAACCTAAAATAGTTGGAATTATAGTAACATTGTAAACATCAATAAGATCTTCATCCATCAATTGTTGCACAACATTAGCTCCTCCACAAATCCAGATATTTTTTCCTTTTTCTTTCTTCAACTTTATTACAAACTCATTTAAATCTTCATTTATAAATCGAATTTTCTCAGATGAAGCTTCTTCTCTATGCGTCATAACATATGTAATTTGATTTTCATATGGCCAAAAATCCGGTGAGAGTTCTGTAACAATTTGATGATACGTATTCCATCCCATGATTATTGTATCTATTTTTTCTATAAATTCAGAATAGGATTTATTTGTATTATCATTTTCATCTTGACCTTTTAACCAGTTTACTCCACCCTTATTATCTGCTATATAGCCATCCAAGCTCATCGCAATAAACAAACTAATCTTTCTCATAATAAACTGTCTAGCTTTTCAAATTTGTATGATCTGCTCTTTTAAAGCAATACCTCTGTTAAATTTAAATACGTATATGTATCAGAACCACTCATACGATCACTCTAAAAATGGCATTATGCTATTCTTTTTGATGTTTTACTTTCTTATTAGATTGTATAAACGCAACAATGGAACTAACAACATCCGCAATAAAAATCCACTGTAAAACAATTAACAATGTTCTGTAAGACATTTGATGTTTACGATAAAAAGAATATATTCCTACACTTGAATACAACGAAGTAATAGCCAATATCAATCCATCTATAACAAGTATTACTGGCAATCCAAGCCAGTTTAAAGGCAATATAATCCCGCTTAGGAATAAGAGTGTGATCCAAAACGCATTGACACAAAACCAAGGTATCAAAGCGACTTTGCCTATCATTGCCATTTTGATCAAAGTATGATCACCATCGATCTCTTTTTTAATTAAGAAAAGACTAATAACACTTAATACATATAAAATAGGGATAATAATTTGTATAAGCCAGTCTAATGGGAAATTCTCAAACAAAAACGGCAACACATACATTGAGTCAACGCTAATGATCAATAAAATAAAAGACAGCCTGCTTAAAATAGCACTTAATTTCATCTTGGATTTGTTCACGTTTCATTCTCCTGCTTCTATCATCTAATTATTTCTTTAATGATCTCTATTCCTTGATCCACAAAATTAATTTTTACTTCCTGTACAACTTGTCCATCTTTTAAAAACGATACATTTGCCAATGCAAATTGATCATCTTGATTTGAAGTCTGGCTTCCCATCAAAGTTGTCCATTCTATAAAAATGTCTGATTCATTCATCTTTTCATCCCACTCCATTTCACACTGAAGTGGATCAAAAAATTCAGAATTAGATGTCGAATAAACTAAAATATTATTTTCATTATCTTGATATATTTCTATTGTGTAATCTACGATATCTTCTTCATTTTCAACATATTCGCGATTTGGTGATATGGTTTCTTCATAGATCAATTTTGAATCATTTAGATCATGTATTTCTTGTGATGAACAACCAACTACACTTACAAATAAAATAACCATAACAGCACTTGAAAAAAATCTTTTTAGAGCCATTAGATTATCTCCTTAAATATTATTTTTATAATCAAGAATTTGTCGCACAGTATCTTTTAAATCGTCACTAAATTCGTCAATATCTTTAAATTCAATTACATTATCTCGTATTAATTCTAATATATCATCCAGCATAATGGATCGTCTCATTATTACCATAACTTCCATACTCTTTTTATCTTTTTTGATTTTCTCTTCTAGAGTCCAAAAAATTTCAGATGCAGCTTTGTCTTGTTTCAATATATCAATATATTCTTTATTCAGCCTTCTCAGATAGTTTTCCTGCCAAAAGTCAATCTTTTTTCTAAACTTTTCCCAATCCGCTTCTTTAACCTTATACATTTTACACAATTTTTCATTCCTTCAACAATTTGATATGTCTTTTACAGCTATATTATACAACAAAGATCCCAAACCATGAATATTGATTAGCACCATGAAAAAGGAATGTTAAGATTTCGTTAATATTGTCCTAAAGGCTTTAATACATTTTTTATCTTTGATAAAATGTAAGCAAATGAAAGGAGTTGTTTTCAATGAAAAAATATACAATTGATTTGAATAGTCTTGCATCTAATGCTGATCCTATAGATTATTTATGCAAGTTGTTTGGCTTTCGTTCAAGTAAGAATAATTCGTTAAAATCACTATATAGAAGTTTATTAAATAATTCTGAAGATATGTATATTGAATTTCAACAGTATGATCTGGTAAGTGACTCCATCATGAGTATCATTAAGTGCTTTGAAGATATTCAGGATAAAACAAGTCATCTTCACCTAACAAGAAGCCTTGGTTAAGGCTTCTTTTTTACATTTAGTTCATAAAATTTCTGCGCCGTATTCATAAAGAAATTTGATCGACTTTTCATGATCCAGATCGTCAACAACAAACCTGCTATCGTTGCACATAACATATCCGTCATAGAATCATGAACTCCTTGGGTATAATGATTGATCGCATCATTGTTAAAGAATATCAACATAGCATATTCAAAGAATTCCCAACATACCGCAATCGCCATATTGACTGCATTAATAAATACATAGAATACTCTTTTTTCCTGTTTTGTTCTTATTTCATTATGTGAGCTCAATAAATAATACAGCATGATAGCTACCGTCAACATTAAAAAGCCACTCGAAAAGTGTAGAAACTTATCGAATCCCGGCAACCCGTAACCTCCTAATGTACTTCCCCACACACTAGCTATATATGCAAACACTGTCGCTATCAAATAAATTTCATAAATTGGTTTAAAATGAAAAACTTTAAAAATCAAGGGGACCATGACAAGGGTTAAAACCGCAACAGCACACATAAAAACACCATTCATATCTCCTTGAGTATAGTTTACAAAAACACTATAAAACAATGTCACTACATATATTCCGTTAAAGACATACCAGATTCTTTTCAATATGTTATCATTACTCATAAAAACACCTCTGCAAGCATTATAAGACAATCCATAATTTTTTTCATTGACATTGATTCATGTTTTTACTAGAATAGGAACAACTACAAGGAAAAGAAAGAGTAAATGAAATGATTCAAATATAGAGAGCTCTTGGCTGGTGAAAAAGAGATTTGAAAGTTCATTGAATACATCTTGGAGTAGACGACTGAAATAATAGTAGGTTTGTCCGGGTACACCCGTTATTGTGTTAGAGTATGTTTGTACTCGAAAAGGATATGACTGTGAGGTCATATTGAATTAAGGTGGTAACGCGACAGTCCCTTTCGCCCTTATGGCAAAGGGACTTTTATGTTATATAGGAGGAAATAAAATGATTATTGTATTTAAGCCTAGAGCCACAGAAAATGATGTAAACCGAATCATTGCCAAAGTTGAAAGAATGGGATTGAAGACACACCTATCAAAAGGTGAAATGTCTACCATTGTTGGACTTGTTGGAGATACAACTCGTGTAGATCCAAAACAATTCGAAGTGGATGAATGTGTTGAACGTATCATGAAAGTCAGTGAACCATATAAACTTGCCAATCGTGCTTTTCATCCCGAAGATTCCATCATTGATGTCAGTGGAGTAAAAGTCGGTGGTAACAATTTGACATTGATTGCCGGACCATGCTCCGTTGAATCTAAAGAACAAGTCATAGAAATTGCCCGTTCAATCAAAAAAAGTGGGGCACACATGTTACGAGGTGGAGCTTATAAGCCTAGAACCAGCCCTTACTCATTTCAAGGCATGGGAACACAAGGTTTAGATATCTTAGTTGCTGCCAAAGAGGAAACAGGTCTTCCTATCGTTTCAGAATTAATGGGAGAGAAATATATCGATGAATTTAATGATAAAGTTGATCTTGTTCAAATTGGAGCTAGAAACATGCAAAACTTTGATTTATTAAAAGAAGTCGGAAAACGAATTAAAAAGCCTGTTTTATTAAAACGAGGCTTGTCAAATACATATGAAGAATGGATAATGTCTGCTGAATACATCATGGCAAATGGAAATCCAAATGTAATCTTATGCGAAAGAGGAATTCGCACATTTGAAACCTATACACGAAATACATTGGACCTGCAGGCAATTCCTGTTATCAAACGATTGACACACTTACCAATCATTATTGACCCAAGTCATGCCGGAGGAAAATGGTGGTTAGTTGATCCAATGGCAAAAGCAGCTGTTGTAGCTGGAGCTGATGGTTTAATGATAGAAGTTCATAATGACCCTGAATGTGCATTGTGTGATGGACCACAATCTTTAAAACCAGAAAAATACGATGACTTGATTCAAGATATCAAACAAATTATAAAAATCACAGATAAAACACTATAGCCGTGAAATTCACGGCTATTTTTTAATATTCATCCTATATCCAGCACTCCGTGTACTTTCAAACAGCTCTGCTCGTATAAAAAACTATTGTCGAATTCACTATTTTCTTTTCTTGCGTTTTTTCTTTTGAACAGAAAAACCAAACTTTCCTATTTTTTGTCCCAATCGATAATATTCACCATGACTATAGGCAATTAAATCCGCTTTTTGTAGATCTAATCTTCCATTCTCATCCAAATAGGCATCATCTACCGATGTACAAACAACTTCACCAATAAACATATCATGTGTTCCTAGTTCAATGATATCTTTCACCTTGCATTCCAAACAAACTGGACTTTCCAAGATTGAAGGAGCTTTTACACATTTTGATGGTTGTTTTGTCAGCCTTAAATCTCCTTCCAAGGCAAATTTATCAATATCCCTGCCAGAACGTACACCAACATAGTCAGTTGCCTTGGCTAGAGAAGCCGTTGTTAAATTGATCACGAACTCTTTTGTATCTTTGATGATTTGATATGAATAACGCTCTTTGCGAATTGAAACAGAGACCATAACCGGATCTGAACAGATTGTCCCTGCCCAGGCAGCTGTCATCACATTCGCTCTACCTTCTTTATCTGCACACGAAACCATAACAGCCGGTACCGGATTTAACATATTTGAAGCTCGCCAATATTGTCTTGTCATTTTTTATCTTATCTCCTCGTTTTTAAACACGCCCATATTATACATATTATTTTTTGTCTTGCCAAAAAAATGTATAATGTATTCAATTGGAGGAACACATGAAAGAAAGACTAAAAAAACAAATTAAATTTATAAAAGAAATTGATAAAGAAAAAACGATCACACGCCAGACCTTATTGACAAACGGCATACAAAAAGAAGATGATGCCCAACATGCATGGCACATGGCCATAATGACACTGCTTTTAAGTGAGTATGCCAACGAGGAAATTGATATTTTAAAAACCATTTCCATGTTATTGATCCATGATATCGTTGAAATTGATGCTGGAGATACATATGCTTATGATCAAAAAGGAATCAAAACACAAAGAGAACGTGAAACAAAAGCAGCAGATCGCATCTTTGGATTGCTTCCTGAAGATCAAAAAGTGAAATTTAGAATGCTTTGGGAAGAATTTGAAAACAACGAAACACCAGAAGCCCATTTTGCCCATACAATGGATAATTTTCAACCAATAATGTTAAATGATGCAACAAATGGAAAGATGTGGGAAGAAAATAAGGTTCGCCTTTCACAAATCTTAAAACGAAACGAAAAAACGAAGTTAGGTTCCAAGATCCTATGGGAGTATTCTTATAAAAATTTTATTGAACCAAATGTTAAGAAGAAAAAAATTATCGACGATACAAATTTGTAAAATCTATGATAAATCCATCAAACAAAACTCGCAAAGACATTATTTTTCTTATACAATAAGGCTCGAGGTGAAAGAAATGATCAAGGCAATTTTCTTTGATATAGATGGAACACTGCTATCCAGTACAGATGGCTCCTTTGCCGACAGCGCTAGATTTGCTTTAACTAAGCTGCAGGAAAAAGGGATCAAAATCTTTATCGCATCTGGAAGACATGTATGCGAAATTGAAGAACAACCAATTCGAGATATCCCCTTTGATGGATACGCCTGTTTAAATGGACAGCTAATCTTCAACAAAGATAAAGAAATCATTCAATCCTATCCGTTTAATAAAAAAGATACAGAAAATACATTAAAACTCTTCAAACAAAAAGAAATCCCAATGGTACTTGTTCAAGACAAAGAGCTCTACATTAATTTTGTGAATGAATACGTAAAACATGCACAAGACGCCATCGCAACCGATTTACCACCTATTAAAGAATACCAAGGTGGAAACATCTATCAAGTCACTGCATTTTCAAATGAGAAAGAATCACAGTTGATCATGAATAGACTTAACAATTGTAAATTAACACGTTGGAATCCTTATGGTGTAGATATCATTTCCAATACTGGAGGAAAATCAATTGGTATCAAAGATATCCTTTCCTACTACAATATCAAGCAGGAAGAAACAATGGCATTTGGTGATGGAGAAAATGATATCGACATGCTAAGATTTGTTCAAATAGGTGTTGCCATGCAGAATGCCGAAGACTGTGTAAAAGAAGCGGCTGATTATATTACTGACACTTCAGAAAACGACGGTATTTACAAAGCCTTAACACATTTTAATATCTTATAATTAAGCTGAGGATCGACATGATGTCTTTCCTCTTTTTTATCCCTACATAAAAAAGGATGCCTTTTTATAAGCATCCAAGCTAACATTATAACTTCTTCACATTTAATGTACGAATTGCATTTAATACCGCAATCACCATCACACCAACATCGGCAAAAATAGCTAACCACATATTTCCAATACCAAAAGCACTTAAGATCAAACAGATGATCTTTACACCAATCGCAAAATAAATATTTTCATATACGATACGTAAACATTTTTTTGCGATTTTAATAGCTTTGGCAATCTTTAATGGATCATCATCCATCAAAACAATATCTGCAGCTTCAATAGCAGCATCGCTACCTAAAGCGCCCATGGCAATCCCTACATCTGCTCTAGACAATACAGGAGCATCATTGATACCGTCTCCCACAAAGGCCAACTTTTCTTTTTCTTGTTTCTTTTCCAACAATTCTTCTACTTGATTTACCTTATCTTGTGGTAATAATTCACTATACACTTTATCGATATTTAAATCAGAGGCTACTTTATTGGCAACGGTTCTAACATCTCCTGTTAACATGATCGTTTCTTTAACGCCAACTTCTTTCAATCTTGCGATAGCTTCTTTAGCATGAGGTTTGATCTTATCTGAAATTAAAATATGTCCTACATATTTTTGATCGATCGCAATATGTACGATTGTTCCTACATCATGACAAGGCTTATATTCAATGCCATACTTTTTCATTAACTTATCATTACCTACAAGAACTTCTTTATCATCGATCTGCGCAATCACTCCGTGTCCACTGATTTCTTCTACATTTTTGATTCGATCTTTATCCACTGGTTTTCCATAGGCCTGCAATAAAGATTTGCTGATAGGATGTGAAGAATAACTTTCTGCCATTGCAGCTAACTCTAATAATTTGTCTTTTTCAATACTTGCATGATGGATACCACTCACTTCAAAAACACCTTGTGTCATTGTTCCGGTCTTATCAAAGACTACATATTTTGTCGATGCCAATGCCTCTAGATAGTTAGATCCTTTAACCAAGACACCGGCATTGCTTGCACCCCCAATTCCGGCAAAGAAACTTAATGGAATACTAATGACCAAAGCACAAGGACAACTGATAACCAAGAATGTTAAAGCTCGATAGATCCATTCTGACCAATTCGAATCTATCCCCATCAAAAGAGACACGATTGGAGGAAGAATAGCTAAGGCTAAAGCACTATATACAACGGCTGGTGTATAGTAATGGGCAAAACGTGAGATGAAGGCTTCAGATCTTGATTTCTTAGAGCTGGCATTTTCTACCATGTCTAAGATCTTAGAGACAGTTGATTCTCCAAATTCACGAGTTGTCTTAATTTTTAATAATCCCGTTAAATTGATACATCCACTGATAACTTCATCATTTATTGAGGCATCCTTTGGTAAGCTTTCTCCCGTTAATGCACTTGTATTTAAAGTGGAATTTCCTTCCACAACAATTCCATCAATTGGAATTTTTTCTCCCGGCTTTACAATTATGATCGTTCCGATTTCAACTTCATCAGGATCCACCTGTACAAGTTCGCCATTCTCATTTTCAATATTGGCATAGTCAGGACGTATATCCATCAATTCGCTAATATTCTTTCTAGATTTACCGACCGCATAACTTTGGAACCATTCTCCAATCTGATAAAACAACATAACGGCGGTTCCTTCACTATAATCTCCAAGAGCTATGGCTCCAACTGTCGCAACAGCCATTAGAAAGTTTTCATCAAAAACCTGTTTTTTCAATATCCCTTTTACGGCTTTGGTTAAAATATCATACCCAATCAGAAAATAAGTTGCTAAAGAAAGGATGATATTCATCATTTCTGGTAAATGCACTAACTTTAACCATATGAATAAAATCAACGCAATAACAATACGAATCAGCATTTTCTTTTGTTTCTTGTTCATAATATCTCTTCCTTTTCTTATTCAAACAATTGAACAAATATTCAACTTTATACATATTATAGTGTATTGATTGTTCAACTGTCAATATAAAAGCATCTCTTTTTTGACAATTGTTCAATCTTTCAACTATAATGTCAATAAAAGGGGGAATTCTATGTTAGAAAACCGTTGCGATTGTGCACCTCAAAACCAAGATCTTGTAGATACAGTAAAAAACAGCCTTCCTAATTTTGATGAAATCATGGATCTATCCGATTTCTTTAAGGTTATGTCTGATAGTACCCGACTTCAATTACTAATTTCTTTACAGCACTCAGAAATGTGCGTATCTGATTTAGCCAACGTTTTAAACATGACAAAATCAGCCATTTCTCATCAATTAAAGGCATTGCGTATATCAAAGCTCGTTAAATCTAGAAAAGATGGAAAAACAGTTTATTATTCACTGGATGATGAACACGTTGAAGAAATTCTAGCTATGGCTGCACATCATCTTAAAGAAAAATAAGGAAATAAACTTCCTTATTTTTTTAATCCTCATCAATATGTTCCATTCCCTGACCAATAATTGTTCGAACGTGTTGATCAGCCAATGAATAGAACACAGATTTCCCTTCTCGACGACTCTTCACCAACTTATTTTGTTTTAAAATTCTTAATTGATGAGAGATTGCCGATTGTTTCATATTCAAAACCTGCGCTAAATCACAGACACATACTTCAGCTTCAAATAATACAAATAAGATACGAATCCTTGTAGAATCTCCAAAGATCTTAAATAATTCCGCCAAATCATATAGCTTCACTTCGTCTGGCATTTTTTCTTGAACGATTTTTAATAATTCTTCATGAACCTCGATCTTTTCGCAACATTCTATATTATTCTTTTCCATTAAAATCTCCTAGAAAAAGATTTCGCAGTCATCTTCAACAATTTTACAATTGTCTAAAACACGACTCATAACTTCTTTTGCGTTAACACCATCTTCAAATTCCACGATCATTTTTAATGTCATGAAATTTACAACTGCGTTTTTAACACCTTCTGTTTTATTGGCAGCTTCTTCCATCTTGTTTGCACAATTTGCACAATCTACATCAATTTTATACGTCTTTTTCATAACCATTCTCCTTTATATATGAACAATTGTTCATACGTTAATTTAATTGTAACAATTATTTCCATAACGTCAAGATAAAAAGATAAAAAACTGCCACAATATTGTGACAGTCATCTTTCTTTGATCATTAAGTTTAGTTAGGTTAGGTATAGTTAAGTTAAAAAGGAAAAAGTTTTAAACGAGCTGTTCGATTCGTACACCGTTTTCTATTGCATAGATAAACTGGTCACGAACATGATCAAAGAGTTTAAACAATGATTTAAAATATTCAGCCTTTTTAGGACTATATACTTTCCATGCTCCTATGCAGCAGCATGTTTCATTGTTTATAAAACCCAGGACATCGCTTAAAGGATATCCTAAGAAAATACCGATTTCGTGAGGAAAATCTGTTTCTTCCATTCGCTTATCTAAATGATCCAGACAGGCAGAAAGAGAGTGTATAGGATAATCGTATTGTTCTAGGAAGGTTCTAATTTCTGGATCTAGTAATACATTTTCAAGAATTTCAAATGAATACAAATAAATTGTTATACGAGGTTTATCTGCCTGCAGGATCCGAAAAGTCAAATGCTTATCCGCAAATTTTTCGTTATACTCACGAATCAAACTATCTACACAAGGTATCGCAGTGCGTGAAATATGAAACATATTTGCTAATTTATATTTCTTTAATGCCGGTGCACAATGATACGCAAGGTATTCTTCAAATAATTTTTGTTCTTTAGACATTGCCTAAAATCTTACTTATTTCCGCAATATCCTCTTCTGTTCCTGCATTTTCTACTTTGTACAAACAATCTACTCCATATTCTTCGCTGATCTTGTCACCTGCTTTACAATAAGCATCTCCATATCCAAGATCACCAGAGACAATAACACCTTTTAATTTTGTTCCATTTGTCATCAAGAATGATTCTACTTCCATGGGAACATCTCCAAAGCCATCTGTATACGTAAACAAGATAAAATCATCATCCATCGTTTCACTGCCACTTTCAATAACTGTGGCGTCTAATCCAAGAGCATTCACAATGGATTCTACATTGCCTGTTCTTGAAGCATATGCATATTTCATATTATTCACACCTCCTCAGTTAGTTTTGTCTAACTTTATGGTTAGTATAGACTAACTTTTGCGTTATGTCAACTTCTTTTATATTTTTTCTTGCTTGTGACGCAACGTCATAAATTATAATTAAGCCAGGAGGTATTTAACCATGCATGATAAAAAATATATGAGTGTTGGTGAACTAGCTAAAAAGATGCACACAACTGTAAGAACACTTCAATATTATGACAAAGAAAAATTACTTTGCCCTTCTAGCCAAAGTGAAGGCGGAAGACGATTATATACACATAAAGATATGATTAAATTGCATCAAATTCAATCTTTAAAATCTCTTGGTTTTTCATTGGAAGAAATCAAAAACAAACTAATGCCATTAGATACACCCGAAGAAATTGCTGCCATTTTAAGTAAACAAGCTTTAACGATCCAAGAACAAATACAACAATTATCTAAATCTTTACAGGAAATCGAATTATTAAAAGAAGAAGTTCTTCAAATGCAACAAGTCGATTTCAAGAAATACGCCGATATAATCGTTAACCTACAAATGAACAATCAATATTATTGGCTTATTAAACATTTTGATGATTCGACTCTTGACCATATTCGACATCGTTTTAACAAGGATACTGGTTTAAGTTTCATACATCGTTTCAATCAATTAATTGAAGAAATATTGATTCTTAAAGACAATAATGTTTCACCTGATAATATAGAAGCTCAAAAAGCAGCACAAAAATTCTGGAACATTGTCATGGAATTCACAAACGGTGATATGAGCCTGTTACCAGAACTAATGAAATTTAATGATCAATTGGACGAACAAAATGAATGGACAAAAAAACAGAGAATTGCCAATGAATATATACAACCTGCATTAGAAATCTATTTTCAGAATGCCGGTGTAGATCCATTTAAGGAGCAATAAATATGTCTCAAGTTATAACACTATCCAATCTAAAGAAAAACTATGGAAATCATGAAGTACTTAAAGGTGTTGACTTAAGCATTGAGAAAGGAGAAATCTTTGGCATTTTAGGTATCAATGGAGCTGGAAAAACTACATTGTTAGAGTGCATAGAAGGATTTCGTCATTATCATTCAGGAAACATCAAAATCGCAGGAAATATAGGAATTCAACTTCAGTCTGCATCCTTGCCTTCCTATATGCGCGTTGATGAAGCAATTCAATTATTTTCCAAATGGAAAAACAAAAATTTAGATCCTTCTCTATTTACTGCACTAAATATTACCGAAATAAACAAAAAATTGTATTATCAATTATCTGCTGGTCAAAAAAGAAAACTCCATCTAGCTCTGGCTTTAATAGGAGACCCAGACATTTTAATTTTAGATGAACCTACAACAGAATTAGATGTTGAAGCTAAGCAGGCCCTTCATCAAGAAATCAAAAAGCTCAGCCAAAAAGGAACGACCATTCTTCTTTCTAGTCATGATATGGCTGAAGTTGAATCTTTATGTACACGTATCGCCATTCTGAATCAAGGCAAGATTATCTTTGTAGGAACTACAGAGCAATTAGCTAAAAAGGTGAACAAAAAATATTCAATAAAAATCATTGATGAAAATGAAGAAAAAGAATACTTTACTTCAGATATCATTGATACTTTATCCACTATCCTTGAACAATATAAACTCAAAAATAAACCTATTCTCGATATCAAAATCAATCGAGGCACATTAGAAGATCACTTTATTGAGCTCTCCAAGGAGGTTAGATCATGAAAGCTATTCTTTATGGAATTGGTTTACAATTTAAATTAGATATTCGCAGCAAAACTCTATTAGTAACATGTTATCTTGTCCCACTTTTATTTTTCATGATCATGTCAGGAATCTTTACCTCACTTATGCCAGATGCAACCCAAACACTAATCCAATCTATGACAATTATGGGTGTTTCCATGGGAGCTCTTATAGGAGTTCCTCCTTCTATGGTTGAAATTTATAGTACAAACATCAAAAAAATGTACAGTGCAAATAATGTTCCGCTTTATTTTGGAATATTTACTATTGTGATCTCAGCCTTTATCCATCTCATGATCATGAGTTTAATAATTTTTATTGCAGCACCAATTATTTTCCATGCTTCGACACCAGAAAATATCCCACTTTATTTTTTCACACTCGCACTATTTATTATCGTATCTTTATCCATTTCTTGCGTATTAGGTCTTGCGATAAAAAATCAAGCAAAACTCACCATGTTTAGCCAAATTGTTTTCCTGCCTTCTATTATGTTATCTGGAATTATGTTTCCGGCATCCTTTCTTCCAGATTTACTTGAAACTATAGGTAAGATATTTCCAGCTACATGGGGATACACCTTATTATGCCAACTAGACATAAATTTCTTTACATTCATCCCTTTATTGATTATTTTCTCTATCTCATTCATATTAATCTTACTTCTTTTAAAGAAAGCACAATCTGAATCTTAAAAGCCCAGTTTCCTGGGCTTTTTTACTTCGTTCGCGTGTTATCAATTTTTGGATACATCAAGCCATACTTGTCTGCGACTTCCTTTCTGTGCGTTCGCATAAAGCTATAAAATCCATCTTCAATTTAATGTACAAAACTCATAACTTCTTTGATCTTTACATTTCAAATACACATCAATATAACAAGCATTCTCTGGCAATCCTCGATAACTGGTTCGTTTAAATATGAACGATAATTCAACATAGTCTAATTCTTCATAACCTACTTTTAGATTCTCTTCTTTAAAATGAAAAGTCAATCCCTCTTCTGAATAAATCAATGTTCCATTTAATGCGTTGTTATAGGCGCCATAAAGAAGAGGTGGAACATGAAGTCGTTTTTCATCTTCTCTTTGAATTTCTACATTCAAAATATTATGCTTTAAATATTCTTTCATGATGTTTCTCCTTTGATTCATTTTCTTGATAATTTCTTATACAAAGATGTGTTATGCCAAGGACGTTTGTTCCAATAATATTGATTCAGTATGTTATATGCCTTTTCATTTGGCATTTCCAGTAATTGAGCCAAATGTTTTGGGTCAACCCATTTAGGTGCTTTTTCATGTAAAATTCGTAACGTCATTAAGAAGTGTTGCCCGTTAAAAAATAAATCCGAATCCAATCGTACAACTCTATCATCTTTGGTAAAAATCACTAGATAAAATTTAAACAAATAATCTCCACCCATGATCATACCAGCTTCCTGTACACCAGCTTTTACAGTCTCAATATCATCATAATCAATGAATTCCATATCTTCTAAATATGTACCTTTTAATACATGCCAAAAATATTTAAAAGAATTGAAAAAAAGTTGTCTAAATCATCAAATAGATGAATTAGACAACTTAAAATATACTCAATTTGGTAAATATAACATTTTCTAACAATTATAATTTGCAGATTATCGTATAAACTAATTATAAATATAGAAGAAAAGCATAATTAAAAATCTTTTAATTTATTCAATAAATCCCTGTCAACTCGACGAACAAATTCGGCCATCAATAAAACTGTCTGCCAATAGTCTTTACGATGAATGATCAAACGATGAGAATGCATATAACGAGTTGGAATTGATAACGTCATCGTTACAACCCCGTCATGAGCTTTATGAATATTATCGGCATCCGTTCCACCAACAGTCATCATGTCATAATTGATATCTAAATCAAGATCTTTACAAATCTTTTCCATTTCATGTAAGAAATTCCTGTTCGCTATAATACCTGCATCCATAACACTAAGGACAACACCTTTTCCAATTCCATTTACTCCTTTATCCATTGGAGTATCCATACTTGTTGTTACATCCAAGGCAATCGCAACATCTGGATGCAACATATTGGCAGCGGTTCTAGCCCCACGAAGGCCAACTTCTTCCTGTACAGTACCAACACCATACAAGTTAGCTGAATGTTTCTCCTTATGCAATAACCGCATCACATCAACGACCATAGCAGCACATAAGCGATCATCCCATGCTTTACCCATTAGATAATTTGGATTGTTCATAACGGTAAATTTTGTGTCCGGTGTGATCATATCGCCAATCTGTATACCTAATTCATAAATCTCCTCACGAGATTCAACACCCATATCCAGGAATAATTTTGTTGGATGTATTACTTTTTCTTTAACATCTTTTGGAAGACCATGTGGTGCACTAGATCCAACAACACCTTGATATCGTTTTCCTTCTCTTGTCGTTACTACTAAAGTTTGGCTTGGAAGAACATGTCCCCACCATCCTCCAACGGGAAGCATTTTAATATAACCATCTTTATCTATATCGCAAACCATGAAACCAACTTCATCCATGTGTCCTGCAATCATAACTTTTACACCGTCTTTGTCCCCTTTTTGAAGGGCAACCAACGAACCCAAATTATCGTATGTGATTTCATCGGCATATGGTTCGATCCATTTTTTCATGACACGGCTTACTTCTTTTTCATTGCCGCTGATTCCATGTGCTTCGCTGAATTCCTTCAGCATTTCTAAATTAATATCTCCAATTGGTTCTCTACTCATAATGATGCCCTCTTATCGATTGCTAGCCTTAAATGCTTCGATCTTTTCTTCGTTTAATTTGCTCAACACTTTATAGGCAGCTTCTTTTGCGCAGTCATAATCATGTAAATCAATCATTGTACTAGCTGTATGAATTCCTCGTGCACAAATACATACACTTAATGTTGGACATCCACTAAATAATTTATGGATCCAAGCTGCATCTGTTTGTTCCATATTATAGAAATACTGATAATCAATATTATTTTCTTTACAAACACGTACCAATTCATCCAATAAGCCACGATTTGGCATCATACCTTTATCATAGTAACGAACTAGAACTCCTTTTCCTAGTTTTCCTACTTCCTCTTCTTTTCCTGCATAATCATTTGCAGCTGAACAATCTAAGACGATTCCCATATCTGGATGAATCAAACCGGTAGCACTGGTTCCACCACGAATTCCAACCTCTTCCATGACACTGGCACCAATATATAGATCATAGTCTAATTCTACATCTTTTAAAGCCTCTAAAAGTTCAACTGTCAATGTACACCCAAAACGATTATCCCATGCTTTGGCAAATACACGATTTTGTACCTGTACGAAATCTCCGCTAATTACAGCACTGTCTCCAACAAATACGCCTAGATCTTCCACTTCTTTTTTTGAAGCACAACCTAGATCAATCTTCATCTTTTTGCCTTCACCTTTTTCAAGTGTATCCCCATCGGCAACGATTGCACCTGTTAATTCTTTTCCTTCACGAGTTTTCAAAGTAACTCTTGAACCATACATTGCCCCATCGGCAATATCACCAATCTTAATGAATGACAATAAACCATTATCATGGATTTCTGTGATCATAAATCCAACTTCATCCATGTGAGCACATACCATTACTCTTTTAGCGTTTTCTTTACCACATTTTTTTACCGCAAAAATAGAGCCTAGATTATCATAAATCACTTCATCGCACAGTCCCTTATAGTGCACAGCCAAAGCTTTTGAGACTTCTTTTTCATCGCCAGAAATCCCAACGATCTGCGTTAATTCCTTCATTATTTCAAGTGTTTTTTCAGTCATAATATATATAGCCACCTTTCTTATGATTCCATTATATCGCTTATAAAACAAGACATTTTTAACATTCTTTCCTAGGCTTAGGAAACCTTAAGTATACTTTACACTTTTATTCCTTGATTCTATACTGAAAACAAAGGAGGATAGAGGTACATATTGTTGACTCTGATATAATTCAACTTTACGCTTATATTGGATGAAAACAGTACTTTCCAGATATTGAAAAGCGACCAATCATAAAGACTGACCGCTTTGTATAATACTGGATATGAAATTGTTAAATTAGGATTTATTTTACAACTTGATTTCATATCCAATTTCACGTAAAACATATCCATCGTCAAACACCTCATCATAAACTCCATCAACTTTTGTGAAACCATTTTTTTGATACAATCGAATAGCTGGTTTATTTATATCTACTACAAATAATCGTAAATATTCAGCACCAATTGATTTAGAAATTTCTTTTGCTTTATTGAGCATTTGCTGACCAATTCCTTTTTTAGAATACTCAACATTAATACCCAATCGGTCAATATACATTGCTTTAGCAGATTTTTCGCTCCATTCAACATAAGCTTCTCCTGCATTGTTATCACACAAAGCAAAAGCAGATATGATTTCTTCATCATCTGCCATAACATAAAGACGCTTGTTATTTATATCGTCTTCAAAGAACTCGCAAGGATAAATATCGTCCCAAATTTGAATGTTATTTTTATTCATATTTTTTATGATTTCTTTATACATTATTTTCAGTTGTTTCAAATCTTCTATTCTTGCTAGTCTAAATTCCATCTTATCATCTCCAAAAATTCGATGTTGTTCATTATAATTACACTTCTAAATTCTAATTTGTTAATCTCTATACTCACATTATATCAGTTAAAAATCAGTCATTAAATGAAATTCATATCGTGACTATCTTTCATTTTCCCATAAAATCACTCCAATCTGAAATTTAAGCATAGAAAAAGCGGTTGATCTCCAAAGGAGTAACCGCTTTGTGTGTGGGGATATAAAATATTAAGTATCATCTATTTTTGGATTTACGATATACAATAACAATTACTAAAGAGAATATAATAATTACCGTATTCGCTACAATAGTTCCAGTCCATGTCCTCATAGTATTACCAAGTAAGGAAGATGTAGCATTGAACATAGTATGGAAAAGAATGTATATGAATACATATCCTTTTCCTGCAATTTTATAAATTGCACCTCTAAAGAAACTTAAAGCCATAACTTGTATACTAAACATCCAAAAGTTAATTATACCCTCATAATGGCTAGTTCCATGAATGAAAAAAAGAGGAATATGCCAAAAAATCCAAATAATTCCAACTAAAATTGAAGAAATAATAAAGTCATATTTTTTATCAAGTCTAGGCTGTAATACGTATGTCCAACCGGCTTCTTCCAGACCACCAATAAAGAGATTACCCGGAAGTGAAAGAAAAAGCATATAAAACGGTAGTGTTATATCTATTTGACCAGATATGAACATATGTATCCCAAAGTATAATATAAGTCCTATCAGTATAACGAGATAAACGGATATTTTATTTTTCCAATAAAAAATATTATTTAGCCATTCTTTTAAATTTGCTACTATATTATTCTTTCTTAAAATAACAAACGAAGCAATAGCAGGAGATAAAATATAAATAGCAAAAGGAATATTCATTGCAAATTGTTGCAATGAACTAACCAGACTATAAACTCTATATCCAAATTGTCCAAGAATAATCAAAACACCAGAAACACCGTAAGCAATGCAAAAGGTCAAGGCGGTAAATTGTAATATGATTTTTTTGTCTGACAATTATCCGTCACCTCGCAATTCTTATACTGGCTTAATTAAATTTGCTTCTAAGAGAGTTTCAAAAGTATTTACAGAACCGCCATGTTCAATGATTTTTCCATTTATAACTCTGTCTATATTGACACCCGTAAATGATAATTTCTTATGCGTGGGTTTAATACCTATCCATTCGCCCTCATGTGTACCTGTCATTATAAATTCCAATTTGTATTACTTTGAACTTTTCTTTTTTATTTTAGCAATGAACAAGACAAATGATAAAATTAACCAAGCAACAAATCCTACTTTAAATCCTACAAGCCAAGTATTTTCATAACTTAATTTAAATAGTATATCTAAAATTTTCATTGTTGTTGCACATAATAACATCACAACTAAAAATAAGATTTCTAAAATTATAAACTTTATTTTTTTCATAATAGCATACACCTCTACAAATTCCAATTTATAGAGATATTATACATCTATTTTTATCCTATGTTTTATAAATTCTAAATTCTGAAGAACAATCTATACTTCTATGAATAAAGGACAACACAACACTTTTAAAAAGTTATCACCCGATTTTTTCAGTATAGAAATTCCTTGAATTCGGTTTGAAAAGATAGTATAAAACGTGTATTATTTATCTAATAAAAAGGAGTTGTTGATTCGATGAAGACTGATGATTCTTGTCCCCGATATTTTAATCAAGCAGGAGTGATATTATGATAGCAGTAAGTATTGTCCTGTTTTTTATATGCGTTTTTTTATCTATGATGATGGCCTTGTTTGATCAAGATAAAAAGAGTGATACAAAGACTCTTTCTACCCTTCAATGGCTATCTTATTCATTATATGGATTGTCCTCTTTAGGCATTATCGTTTGGAGCTATACCTCGTTTAATATTCAATCATCCAATATATGGATCGCCATATTGCTCATGGTGGCATATAGCCTAGTATATTTTATCTTTGCCTATAAGATACCTAGACGCTTCGCAAACAAAAATACTGAAAAGATTGGTTTCTTGACAAAACTTGCCGGTTTTATTTCTACTTTATTTTCATGGATATCCTGGCTATTTAGTTTTGAAACAGAAATTGAAGACGAAACTGTGTCTGAAGAAGATATTCGTGAATTGATCAATACAGGAAGTGAAATTGAACAACCACAAAAAGAATTCATTGAAAATGTTTTTGAATTAGATGATACAAGCGTTGAAGAAATCTGCACACACCGTTCTAAAGTCATTACATTAGATTTAGACCAATCCATTGATGAATGGAAACAGATCATCCACGATAATCGACACACTTTCTATCCAATCTGTGGTAAAGACGATGATGACATTATCGGTGTACTAGACACTCGAGATTACTTTAGAATTGATGGAGAACTCAACCAGGATATCATCATAAACAAAGCCGTAGACAAGCCATTCTTTGTGGCTGAAAACACAAAAGCCGACACATGTTTCCATGAAATGAAAAATCGTAAGACGTATTTTGCGATTGTTCTAGATGAATATGGTGGTATGACCGGTATCATTACCCTTCACGATATCATTGAAACTTTATTAGGTGAGATGAACGAAGTGGATGATGAAATTCCACCTGTGGAAATTCAAAGAATTGATGACAATCAATGGTATATCTTAGGATCTGCCGATCTTGAAGAAGTCCAGGAAGCACTGAATATTGAATTACCAATTGATGAATATGAAACATTCAGTGGCTATGCCCTATCCCAGTTAGGTAGAATTCCTGACGATGGAACACAACTAGAAATTGATTTAGATACAATGATCATTAATGTTCGAGAAATTAAGAATCACCGTATCGGACAAACCATTGTGTATATAAAAGAAAAGGAGAAAGAGGAAAATGAAAAGTCTTAAAGATGCAATTGAACAAAAAGGATTGATTATCAGTGATGAAGTATTAAAAGTAGATTCTTTCTTGAATCACCAGATCGACTGTCCATTAGTCATGGAAATGGCCGATGAATTCTACGAACACTTCAAAGATAAAAAAATCACAAAAATTGTTACGATTGAATCCAGTGGTGTAGCCCCAAGTTTTGCGACAGCATGCCGATTTGGCGTACCAATGGTATTTATCAAAAAAGCACAACCAAGCACGATGCAAGATCCAGTCAGCTGTCAGGTATTCTCTTTCACAAAGAACAAATACTATCCAATCTGCATGGAAAGACAATATCTATCTGAAGAAGACAATGTATTATTCATCGATGACTTTTTGGCAAACGGAGAAGCATTTAAAGCTGCAGAAAATCTAATTAAAGAATGTGGTGCCAATATTTCCGGTGTTGGGATCGTAATTGAAAAAGCCTTCCAAAAAGGGCACAAATACATTGTTGATGCAGGATATGACTTCTGCGCATTAGCTTCAATCGCATCAATCAAAGACAAGAAAATAACATGGGCCAAATAATAACAGCGTTTGCCTGTGCTGATTTAAACAAAGAGGAAAAAAACTCATTTCAAGAGATTGAATGGATCGATGATATATATAAGGCAGACATTATCATAGGAAATCCTAAAGTTTATGACATCCATCCCAAATTCATTCAATTAGAAAGCGCCGGCTATGAACAATACGAAAATAAGTTCGCTTGTCCTGTATGTAATGCATCTAAAAGCTTTGGGTTAGGAATCAGTGAATATCTGATATGTACGATCTTGATGAGTCTAAGACATATGAAAGCTCATATGCATAACCAAGATCAAAGAAAGTGGAATCGATTTGATGATACGATTCAATCTATTTCCGGTTCATGTATATTGATCCTTGGCTTAGGCGATTTAGGATCGACATTTGCTAAGAAAGCTAAGGCTCTTGGAGCTTATACAATTGGTGTACGCAAATCTAAAAAAGATTGTGATATCGTTGATGAAGTTTATACGATTGATTCATTAAACAAAGTATTGCCTCGAGCCGATATTATAGTCTGTACTCTACCAAGCACAAAAGATACACGATATCTTTTAAACGAAGAACATTTTCATCTTATGAAAAAGAGTGCCCTGTTTTGTAATGTAGGGCGTGGTGATCTAGTTAGAAGACACACTTTGGAAAAAGTAATGCATGAAAAGATCATTCAAGGTATGGTATTAGATGTTATTGAAAATGAACCTTTAGATCCAGGCTCTTCTTTGTGGTTAGATCCAAATGTAATCATCACACCACATGTATCCGGTACATTTCAGCTTGCGAAGGCAAAAGAAATATTCTTAGATATCGCAAGACAAAACGTTCATGCCTTTATTCATGACAAGCCTCTTATCAATCAAATATCAAGCAGCATCCAGTGATGCTGTTTTTATTATATGTAAAAGAAAAAAGTGGAAAATTCCACTTTATTCTGTAGCTCCATATTCCGCATAATACGCATCAATACGCTCTTTTAATTCTGCATCCAATGCATCTTTTGATTCAAGATACTCAACAACTTCAGGCATTGAAACAATTGCCGCTGTTGGAAAACCATATAATTCTGAAATTTCTTTTAATGCAGTTTTATTCCCTTTTCCTTTTTCGTTACGATTTAAGGAAACAATCAATCCTTTAATTTCCACATTAGCTGCATTTCTTACTTTAGGAACTGTTTCTTCCATAGATTTTCCAGATGTCGTAACATCTTCGATCATAATTACACGATCACCATCCTGAAGTTTTGTTCCTAATAAACCGCCCATATCAGCTCCATGATCTTTTACTTCTTTACGATCTGAACAGTAACGGACTTCTTTGCCATAAAGGTTATCTAAAGCAATTGTTGTCGCAACAGCCAAAGGAATTCCTTTATAAGCTGGTCCAAACAATACATCAAAGTCTAAACCATAATTATCTACGATTGCCTTTGCGTAATATTCACCTAATCTTTTTAGCTGATTTCCTGTAACATATCCACCCGCATTCATAAAGAATGGGCTTTTTCTTCCTGATTTCAATGTAAAATCACCAAATTTTAAAACTTTACTTTCCAACATGAAATCGATAAATTCCTGTTTATATTGTTCCATCTTTAACCCTCCATATTTATTTTTTCTTATCTAATTTTACCATTTACCCTGTTATATTTATACCCTTATTATGAAATTATTCATCATACAAAAAAACTATTAAATCTATTTTAATTTTCACTTTTTTTCCTTATCATAATAAAGACAAAAAGGAGAAATAAATCATGGACACAAAATACCTGTTGGCAGAAGCTTTAAAAATATGTATGAAAAAAGCTCCGTTGGAAAAAATAACTGTAAAAGATATTACGGACACCTGCGGAATATCAAGGCAAACGTACTACCGCCATTTTCAAGATAAACAAGATTTAGTCAATTGGTATTTTGAAAAAATTTTGAATGAATCTTTTGAACATATGGGTACTGGTAAGACCATCTATGAAGCCTTGATTAATAAATTGACTTTTATCCAAAAAGAAAAACTATTCTTTACTGCTGCATTTAAAAACGATGATCAAAACAACTTAAGAAAACATGATTTTGAACTGATTTTAGCTTTTTATACAAATAAGATCAAAGAGAAAATGGGAGATAATCTATCCGAAGAATTGATGTTTCAACTAGAAATGTACTGTCAAGGATCTGTCTATATGACAGTAAAATGGTTGTTAGATGGTACAAAAGAATCCTGCCAAACTATGGCCAAACTTCTAACAGATTCAATGCCTGAAGTTGTAAAGAAAACCTTTGTCGAATTACACTTAATATAAAGTGACAAATCGCTGATTCTGTCACTTATAAAAGAGTATCAAGACTGTTAAAATAAGATTGGAAAACGTTTACATAAAGGAGGAATACTAAATGGCTAATAGAATTATGTTAAACGAAACATCTTATCATGGCAGTGGCGCAATTCAGGAAATTGCCACAGAAGCAAAGGCAAGAGCGTTCAAAAAAGCTTTTGTTTGTTCTGATCCTGATCTGATTAAATTTGGTGTAACAGGAAAAGTTACAAAAGTATTAGACGATGCAGGTTTAGAATATGAGATTTATTCCGATATCAAAGCTAATCCAACTATTGAAAATGTAAAGCATGGTGTTGAATCATTTAAAGCTGCTCAAGCAGACTACATCATTGCGATTGGGGGTGGATCTTCAATGGATACCGCAAAAGCAATTGGTATCATCATTGCCAATCCTGAATTTGAAGATGTTCGCTCTTTAGAAGGAACAGCTCCAACAACAAAACCATGTGTACCTATTATTGCTGTACCTACAACAGCAGGAACTGCAGCAGAAGTAACGATCAACTATGTAATTACAGATGTTGAAAGAAAACGTAAATTCGTTTGCGTTGACCCTCATGACATGCCAATCATTGCGGTTGTTGATCCAGATATGATGTCATCTATGCCAAAAGGATTAACTGCTTCTACAGGCATGGATGCCTTAACTCATGCAATTGAAGGTTATACAACAAAAGCAGCTTGGGAAATGACAGATATGTTCCATCTAAAAGCTATCGAAATCATTAGCCGTTCTTTACGCGGGGCTGTTGCCAATGAAAAAGAAGGTCGTGAAGGTATGGCTTTAGGTCAATACATTGCCGGTATGGGATTCTCTAATGTTGGTTTAGGTATTGCTCACTCTATGGCACATACTCTAGGTGCTGTTTATGATACTCCTCATGGAGTTGCATGTGCTATGATGTTACCAATCGTTATGGAATACAATGCAGACTGCACTGGGGAAAAATATCGTGAAATTGCCAGAGCAATGGGTGTTAAAAATGTAGATTCTATGACACAGGAAGAATATCGTAAAGCTGCAGTAGATGCCGTTCAACAACTTTCTGTTGATGTAGGTATCCCTACTAAACTTGAAGCGCTAAAAGAAGAAGATCTTGATTTCTTAGCTAAATCCGCTTATGAAGATGCATGTGCTCCAGGCAACCCTAAAGATGCCAGCATTGAAGATCTAAAAGATCTATTTAGAAAATTAATGTAATTACAGTTAAGGTAGACATAACGTCTACCTTTTTTCATTCAAAGTAAAAGGACCGAATCACTCGGTCCTACATGTGAATTACTCAATCATAATTGTCTTGTTCTCAGGCAATTTTTCTTTTTCCTTAGGGAATGTGATCTTTAATTCACCATTGTCATAACTTGCTTTGATATCTTTTTCTTCAACATTCTCACCAACATAGAAACTACGTGAGAAGCTACCACTGTAACGTTCCTGACGAATCAAATTGCCTTTGTCATCTTTTTCTTCTTTGTTTGAATTACGAGATGCACTGATATTCAGATAACCATCTCTTAAGCCAATTTGAATGTCTTCTTTTTTACATCCTGGCAATTCAATATCCAACAAGTAATGATCATCTTTTTCTGTGATGTCTGTTCTCATCAAGCCATTGTTACGACCTGTAAAGAATGGTGTGTTAAACATGTCATCAAATACATCATCAAATAAATCATAAGTTCTAGGGAAGAATTTCATATACATCGCCTCCATCTAAACTAGCGGTTGTAATTCATTTGCAGCCGTTGTTCATGAAATACTTCTTCAATCAAGATACCTTACCTTGATTACACTTACATTATATCCTATATTTTAGCAAAGTCAACACAAGAGTGCTAAAATCTAAAATTTTTTATAAAATACATACACAGGATATTGAATTATCTTCCATGGTCATAGTACCAAACTCAATAATTTCCTCAAGCTCTAAATCAAAATCCTGCATCGTCTTTGTTAAGATTTTTCCTGTTAGCTTTCTTCCATTTGTTCCAGTGATCCTTACCCAGCAAGCCTCAGGATCTTTATCTTTTTTTAATAAAAATACTCGAACATCATCTGGATATTCACTATGTCTTGAATCATCTATTTCTTTAATATAGCGTGTTTTTAAAATATCTTCACTTACTTTATATGTTTCATCAATTGCTTCGATTTTTTCTTTAAACACTTCTGTATTTACATCTTTTAAAATCATTATTTCTTCATCTAATAATGGACGACATCTTAGCTTATAACTATATTCTTTAGGGGCAATAAGAAAGTTTCCATTTTCTAATTCTAAAGCCAGCAATTCAAACGTAAGTCCTTTTTCATGATCAATATAACAGTAAAACATACCAGCTGTTAAACCTTGCGCATCCAAATTCATAGAATGAAGCTGTTTTAAAACCTCATTACCTTGGATTCTTACAATTTGTTGATCAATCTCTCGAAAGTTTATCTCATGTAATCTCATTTTTATCACCTTAGATAGAATAACACAAAAGGGTGTTTTTTTAACACCCTTACTAAAGTTCTTCACTCTTTATTAAAGTGATTTTTCTATTGTTTATCTTTTACATCAATCATTTTTTATTTCGATACCAAATAATGCACAAATAAACCACAATAAACAGAAGAATACCTGAACAATAAAATATTGTTTCTCGTAATTCATCTGTTATAAATAACAAGTAACATACTGCTCCCATCAAAAGAACAACTATACCAACTTTAAAATCTCTATTCTTGTCTTGTTTCATATTTAAATCTTTTATATAGCGATATCCTATATAAAAACAAACACTCAAAGTTATAATTCTTAATGCCAACATCCTTCATCACCTGTTTCTATTATTTACTTATTGATATTGATTTGTATACCATTTCATAAATAAGTATACTATCATTACTATTAAAGTAAGAGATACCAACCCAAACCCATACCACAATACATCTTGCCAACTGTTTGCCAAAAATAGTATATAGAAGGAAAAAAAGACTAATATAATACGAGCTATCATGTGCTTTGTTTTTAAATATTTGTTTTCTCTTCTATTCAAGTAATCAAAATACTTTATATAAATAAAAACACAGATCGAAAAGATTAAAATTTTTAATATCAATGACATTCTGATCACTAATTTCTTTTTTCACTTTGATTATAATAAATTATACTAGTGATTGCATATGAAATATTTTACTATTTTCATTTACCACAACATCTCTTACAATATAAATATGCCAGAAATGAATACATACACAAAAAGACAATTTGATCCTATGAAAATAACTATAGAAGATGTTGATATCGTTGACATAGCACATGCTCTTTCTTTATTGTGTCGAGGCGGCGGACATTTAAAACAATTTTATTCAGTTGGACAGCACTGCATCAATTGTGCAAAAGAAGCTAAAGCTAGAAATTACTCTAATCGAGTTGTTTTGGCCGCCTTACTACACGATGCCAGTGAAGCCTATATTTCGGATATCATTCGTCCTGTTAAAGTACACTTGACCAATTATTTAGAAATTGAATCCATGATCATGAATGTGATCTTACAAAAATATTATGTAGACGATTTAAACGACGCAGAAATCAAACAATGGAAAGATATCGATGATGCCATGTTACAGATTGAGCTAAAATATTTAATGCCCGGCGATGAAAATCTACCCTTACCTCAATTTTATTCATCCCCTGATTTAGATGTTCATGAATGTAAAGAGATTGAGGAAGCATATATAAATCTTGTCAAAACATTAGAAAAGACTGTTATCTAGTTTGCGATAACAGTCCTTTTTTTAAGATAATTGTTTCATGATCCATTCTTTATCATCTGTTGTTTTCATCTTTTCTAAGATTGTTTCATCTTCAAGTGCTGTACAAATCTTAGATAAGATTTCCATATGTTCTCCACCTTTACCGGCAATTCCGATAACCAGTTGAGCTTTTTCATCACCAAAATCAATACCTTCAGGATATTGGATCAATACAATACCTGTTTTATGAATAATGCCTTCATCATGTGTAGTTCCATGAGGAATCGCAAGACCCATACCAATATATGTTGTAACGATCTTTTCTCGTTCTAACATCAACGGAATATACTCTTTATCTACATAACCTAGATCTGTTAATAATTGACCAGCCGCCGTTATAGCTTCTTCTTTGGTCACGGACTTTTGATTCAATATAATTCCTTCTGGAACAAGAATATTTGGATCAATGCTTGTTTGTGTTTCTGTTTCTTCATTAACTGCTTCTGTCATCAATGGATCTCCTGTTGATAACTGGAAGAACAGATCATCCAAGGCCGGATCCGCTAAGAAGTTTCCTATAGTGATCAACACTGCATTTGGTGCACATTCTCTTGCACGGTCAGCCAACACAGTTTGAACAACTGCTATATCGCAATCACTAGGGATATTATCGACAGATGTATTTGTAACAACGATATCAGGTCTAACTGCTTTTAAACGATTTCTAAATTTCGTAGCTCCCATTGCGCTGGAACCCATACCTGCATCACACGCAAAGACGATTTTCTTAGCTGTAAGAATGCTCTTTTGTCCCTTTGACTGAGCTTTCATTGTCTGCATCTGATCTTTGGCAGCTTCAAGACTTGTTCCTTTTGCATTTGATAGTTTAATGATTGGGCTGGCAACTAAGAACGATACACCTGCCGCAATCAAAACACCCAACAAGACCATCAAGGTCTCACCTTTTGGCGCCATAGAAAGATAGGCAATGATTGAACCTGGACTTGCAGGCCCTTTTAAACCACAGTTAAATAGTGTATAGAAAGTAATCGCACAAATATTTCCTAAAATTGGCGCTATGATCACAACTGGATTCATCAAGATATATGGGAAGTAGATTTCATGGATACCACCCAAAAAATGAATGATAATGGCGCCCGGTGCTGAATCTTTTGTTGTTTTATCAGCTGAGAACAGCCAATAAGCCAACAAGACTCCTAGTCCTGGCCCTGGATTGGATTCCAACATATACATAATTGATTTTCCTGCTTCAACAGCTTGTTCCACACCAATTGGTGTAAAGATTCCATGATTGATCGCATTGTTTAAGAATAATACTTTTGCCGGCTCGACAAAAATCGCAACCAAAGGCAATAAACTATTATTAATTAATAATGCAACACCAGCAGATAATACAGACAAGATACCTGTCATAACAGGACCGATGAAATAATATCCAATGATTGCAAGAATCATGCCCAAGATACCAACAGAGAAGTTATTGATCAACATCTCAAAACCTGCAGGCATATGACCTTCCATCATCTGATCAAATTTTTTAATAACCCATCCGGCAAACGGTCCCATGATCATTGCAGCCATCAACATAGGCTGACCTTCTGTTCCCCCAACACCAGCAATACATCCAACAATTGCGATAGCACCCATGACCATACCACGATCTTTGGCAATCATTCTACCACCTGTTGCCGCAATCAAGATAGGTAATAAATAAGTCAACATATAAGGCTGAATGGAAGCCAATTGTTCATTTGGCCACCAGCCATCCGCAATAAATATAGCTGTTATAAATCCCCATGCGATGAAAGCTCCAATATTAGGCATGACCATCGCAGAAAGGAATTTACCAAATTTCTGAAGTGCAGTTTTCATTATTATTATTTCCTCTCTAGAATTTAGAGGAAAATAGAAAATTATGATTAATAAACTATGATCCCCAATTCTTCACATTTCTTTATAAATTCTTGAGGAAGTTTATCATCCGAAACGATTGCCGCAACGTCATCTAGATTACAGATCGTATATGTACCTTTTCTTTCATATTTTGAAGAATCCATTAATATTATGACTTTATTGGCTTTTTGTATAGCCGCTTTTTTTAATTCGGCATCACTTTCTGATTCACAGGTGAACCCTGTTTTATAGCTAAAATTAGTTACCCCAATAAAAGCTTCATCAAAATTCACTCGTTCAATCAAACGCAATCCTTCAAAACCATTTACACTTAAAGAACGATTATTCAGGTTTCCTCCTGTCAACGATACTTTCGCACTTTTCAATTTTGCCATCTCAATAGCACAAGTTAACCCACTTGTGACAAATGTATTCGGTTGATCTTTTAAAATATGGCTCAACATCGTTGTCGTGCTTCCAGAATCAATAAATATTGTATGTCCTGGTTTCACCAAATCCAGTGCCTTTTGCGCAATGATCTTTTTTTCCTCGGTATTTCGTATATAACGCTGTTTTAAGAAATCATCATTTTTCGTAACTTGATCCAATGATTTTGCTCCACCATGAATTCGAATGATTCGGTTTTGTTGATCTAGAACCTTTAGATCTGTACGCAAAGTCATCTCGGATACGCCTGCAAATCGCTCTTTGATCTGGGCAAAAGTCACACTGCCATTCTCATTGACAAAAGATACGATATCATTTCGTCTTTGTTCCATACTTCCTCATTCCTCCACTTCAGCCTGAATCAGTCCAGGCCAAAGCCAAGGCTGATTCGACTATTCTTTAATAAAATTTTTCAATAAATACTCTTCAGCTTCTGGACACCATAAACCTTTATGAGCATCTACGATATCTGCAAGTTCACCATAACGACTGTCTTCATCAGCACGACTTCTTAGATCTGTCAATGCGATCAAAGGCATTTCTAAATGGGTGTAGATCAATTTCTTTCCCCCTGGGATCTTTGGCAGATTTAGAGTCGTCTGGCAAGCTGCATCCAAACCACCAATATGAGTCACCATAACAGCTGGATTAATGCGGTTTTCAGCTGTTAAACGTAAAGATTCGATCATATCATCCGTATTTCCACCAGTCGTTCCCATAACATGAGTTGAGTTATAATGAACATCATAAAAATTCATTTTAGCACTAAATTTGTTGTCAGTTGGTCCCGCAAAGAAATTCAAACATCCATCTCTACCAAGAACAGCACTTGATAATTCGACAACCTGTGCTACCGGTGCATAACAGAATACGTCATCAAAACCAGTTCCGCCTGTAATCTTGATCAGTTCAGCAGCTGGATCTTCCATGTTTCCTGTATTGACAAAATGCAATTCAATACCATCTGCTTTTGCTTCTTCTACTGGGAATAAATGTTCAGCTCGATCTAAGCGTTCCTGATTGATATCTGTTACTACGATCATACCAGGACGAACATCACGATGCAAAGCATAAGTCAAAGCTCCTAATCCCATTGGACCAGCACCTGCTAAGATCGCAAGCTTTCCACCTTCTTTGATTCCCATTTCATGTGTATAGACACCCATCTTTGTATGATAATTGGCATTAAACGCACCAATACTACATGACATAGGTTCAGCTAAGCTTGCTTCATAATATGCTTTCCCTTTATATTCCAATAAACATCCTAATTCCATTACTTCTGCTGGAATGATGCAATAAGTGGTATCTCCACCAAAAAATTCATAAGAATATCCAGGAGACCACATTGTTCCTTTATAATTCAATGCAGGCTGTAAAGTAAATTTCATCCCTGGCTTAAATTTGTCCTGGTGTTTTGCCCCTACTTTGACAATGTCTCCAGCCATTTCATGTCCCATGATAGCTGGATGATCAGCTACATCTTCATGAACACGTTTGTGTTTCGTACCAAGAATAGCACATTTGTAGGTTGACATACAAACGCTATCCGATACAACTTTTACAAGAATTTCATCATCTTTGATCTCTGGCAATTCAAATTCATCCAGCCTAAGATCGTTTGCACCATGTAATCTTACTGCTTTTGCTTTCATTTCAACAATCTCCTTTTCTATTATTCTGTTGTTTCAACAATTATAATTCTATATTAGCACATATTTACCTCTTGTCAACTGTTATTTCAACAATTTGTATTTGACTTTCAACAATTATAATGATACCCTTTGAGTGTAAAAAGAAAACACATTTATTTTAGGAGGAAGCAAAATGATATACACAGTAACATTTAATCCATCATTAGACTACATTATACGCGTTAACCACTTCCAGACCGGCGAAATCAACAAAACATACTACGAAAATATTTTGCCCGGCGGAAAAGGAATCAACGTTTCTATCGTTCTTTCCAATTTAGGACATGATAGTACGGCTCTTGGTTTTATGGCAGGCTTTACAGGAAAAGAAATTGAAAACCGCATGAATAACTTCGGTTGCCAGACAGACTTTATTCAAGTTAAAAACGGACTATCTCGTATCAATGTAAAAATGAAATCGGATAATGAAACTGAAATCAATGGTATGGGACCAAAAATAACAGATGAAAACATTCAAGAATTATTTGAAAAACTAGACAAATTGACCAAAGAGGATATCCTTGTAATCTCTGGAAGCATCCCAAGTACTTTACCAGATGATATCTATGAAAGAATCATGCAGCATCTACAAGACAAACATATTAAGATCATTGTTGATGCAACAAAAAATCTTATGATGAACGTTTTAAAATATAAACCATTCTTAATCAAGCCAAACAACCACGAACTTGGGGAATTGTTCGATGTAACTTTAAACACGCAGGACGAAGTAATTCCTTACGCACTAAAACTACAGGAAATGGGTGCTCAAAACGTATTAATTTCTATGGCTGGCCAGGGCGCTGTCTTTATTGATGAACAAAAGACCATACATAAAAGCCCTGCTCCAAAAGGAACTGTTGTGAATTCTGTAGGAGCTGGAGATTCCATGGTTGCAGGATTTATTTCCGGTTACTTAAACTCAAATGGCGATTACAAGAAAGCCTTCCTAAAAGGAATATGCGCTGGAAGTGCCAGTGCTTTCTCCCCAAATCTTTGTACAAAAGAAGAGGTTGAAGAGCTCTTAAGATCATTAAATCAATAATTCTTAAAAAACGCTAAAAAGCGTTTTTTCTTTTTATGATATAATTGAACTCATGAACAAATACTCTTATCGCTATAAAATAAAAAACGATGGAACCATCGCCTTATATCGCATCTATTCCAACGTTCCATATATTCAAATTCCAAAAGTGATCGATGGCAGAATCGTTTCAGAATTAGCAGACCACTGTTTCTCTACACGAAACAATCATTTAGAAGATACATTGATTTGCAATTCAGACGAAAACCTCTATGAATTAAATAAAGAGAATATTGAATATATCGATATTCCTGATACAGTCACAAAACTCGGTTCCTTTTGTTTCTATAACTGTAAAAAGCTAAAAGAAATTCATCTTTCCAATAAACTGAAACAAATTGGGTCGGATATGTTTCTCAATTGTCATGAACTTAGTACAATTTATATTCATGCAAGTATCAACGAACCAACCATGCTTAAACAGATCTTGACGCAAATATCCTGGGATATTGATATTTGTTTTAATGACGCTACTTTATTTTATCCCGAATATTATGAAATCTATGACGAAATTGGACCGGCACACATATTCAGTTTAAATATATCCGGAGAAGGCTTTCGTTTACGCCAATGTTTTAAAGATGGTCTTGTCTCTTTAGAAGAATATGATGCGACATTTCCCAAACTTTGCGTAGAGGAAAACAAAGATACACTTGCTCATTTTGTGATGCATCGCCTCAAAAAAAATCCATCTTTTTATCAGGATTACATCATTCAAAATCAAACATATATTTGCGAATATATCTTAAAATTCAAATCAATGGACAATCAAGAAAAACTCGATAAAATAGAGTTTATGCTGCTGCAAGGATGGTTAGAATCAACCATTTTGGATGATCTAATCACTTTTTCTACGAATACAAATCAAGTAGAAATCACTACGACCTTGATTACGTGGAAGAAAAAGTATTTCACAAAAAAACAAAAATATGACTTTGAGGACTTCTAAATGAAAAAACATATACAAACCCAGCAGGAATGGGAAATTCAAATGGCTACGCAAATCTTGGAATTTGTTCAAAATGAACTCTTCATTGATATGCCTTATATGTCCATTGCTCTAAACGCACTTACTTTAGTAAACGATGAGCAAATTGAAACAATGGCAACCGATGGAAGAAACCTATTCTATTCAGCTTCCAAGATGATCCACTTGTTTAAAAACAATCAAAAATACATCGATCGAGCTTATCTTCACTCTCTATTTCACTGCATGTTTTCACACCTCTGGATTCGTCAGAATAAAGAACAAAATCACTGGAATTTAGCCTGTGATATTGCGGTAGAATATACGATCGACCATTTAAACAAACCATGCACTAAGCGAATCCTAAGTTTGATTCGTAAAGAAACATACGAAAAACTGGAAAAAGATGTTCAATACATCAGTGCCCCTGCGATTTATTCCTGGTTGTTTGAACAAGATAATATTCATGAATTGGTTTATGAATTCTTCACTGATGATCATCGCTATTGGCCGCAAAAAGAAGACAGTCAAGCTAATATGTCCAATAATTCCTTACAGGATTCCTGGCAGAAAATTGCTCGTCAAACTATGCTTGATCAAATAAAAAAAGGTAAAGATAACGAAGAAGAAGGTTCTTCATTGATGGCAAGACAGATCCAAGCCTCAAAGACAAAGCGAAGCTATAAAGACTTTTTAAAGAAGTTCACAATTTCTAGAGAAGAACTTCATGCCAATCCAGATGAATTTGACCTCACCTATTATACATATGGGCTTCATCTTTATAAAAATATGCCATTAATTGAAGAAACTGAAACCAAAGAAGTACATAAGATCAGTGAGCTTGTTATCGTGATCGATACCAGCTATTCTACAAATGGAGAACTCGTAAAAAACTTTTTAAAGGAAACATACACGCTCTTATCTGAAAGCGACAGTTTCTTTAGAAAAACTTATATACGCATCTTACAATGCGATGATGCCGTTCGCAAAGAGGATGTGATCCACAGTAAAAATGAAATGGAAGTATTACTAAATCAATTTACTTTGGTGGGTGGTGGAAACACTGACTTCCGAAGTGCTTTTCAATATGTCGATCAATTAATAGAGGAAAAGAAAATCAATCATTTAAGCGGGTTGATCTATTTCACAGACGGAAAAGGTATCTACCCAAAGAAGCGCCCATCTTACAAAAGTGCCTTTATCTTTTTAGATGATTATGATCCAACAACAATTCCACCATGGGCCATTACATTACGATTAGATCCATTAGATTTTAAAGGAGCAAGACAATGAATATACAACAAGCAAAAGAAGAAATCAAAAACACCGTAAAAGCGTATCTGACAAAGAATGCTTATGGTGAATACCAAATCACAAACATCAATCAAAGACCATTATTATTAATTGGTCCTCCTGGTATAGGAAAAACCCAGATCATGGCACAGATTGCCAAGGAATGTAAAATCGGCTTAGTATCTTATACCATTACACACCACACTCGCCAAAGTGCTGTTGGCCTACCTTACATCAAAGAAGAAGAATTTGAAGGAAAAACTTATTCCATTACAGAATATACAATGAGCGAAATCATCGCCAGCATCTATCAAAAAATGAAAGAGACTGGATTAAAAGAAGGAATCTTATTCATAGATGAAATAAATTGTGTTTCTGAAACACTTGCTCCAACTATGTTACAGTTCCTTCAAAATAAAACTTTTGGCAATCAAAAAGTACCTGAAGGGTGGATCATCGTCGCAGCGGGAAACCCACCTGAATACAATAAGTCTGTTCGTGAATTTGATATGGTCACACTTGATCGTGTGCGTTATATCAACGTAGAAGCGAACTATCACATTTGGAAAGAATATGCCCTTTCAAAACATCTTCATCCTATGATCCTGAGCTATCTAGAATTAAAGCCAAGCCAGTTCTATCGTATCGAAACCAGCATTGATGGCATGGAATTTGTAACAGCCCGCGGATGGGAAGATCTCTCTCATTTAATTACGCTCTATGAAAAATTAAATCTGGATATCAACAAAGAAACCATCTATCAATACCTTCATCATGAAGAAGTAGCCGAAGATGTAGAAGCTTATTATCTGTTATATAAAAAATATCAGGATAATTATGGAATCATGGATATCTTAGATGGAAAAGTCAACACCAAAACATATCAAAGACTCGCTATGGCTGACTTTGATGAAAGAGTCTCTGTTGTCAATCTACTTCTTGATGGCTTATTCAAATTGTTCGATCAATATACTTTGGAAAAATACTATACAGATACCTGGTATGCATTCTTAAAGGAATATCGAAACAACATAGATACCATTTCCTATCAAGATTTATTAAATCAAAAGCTAGTGTTATTTGAACAAAACAAAAAAGCCGATATTTTGACAAAAGATCAGCTTCACCATCAAAGATATTTGCTTGAACAACTATCTAAAGTAAACATCCCAACAGGACTTTCAAGTTTAGAGGCTTTCAATATTGCCAAAAAACCTTTTGATAGACAAAGAAAAATCTTAGAAACAGCCGAAACCAAGGCACTCAATTCCATCAACCATGCCCTTCAATTTATGGAAGATGCCTTCTCAAAAGGACAAGAGATGGTTATCTTCATCACCAACCTTTCCCTATCTTCCAATGCTGCTTTATTTTTAAGTGAGCATGAAATTCCTGTATATGAAAACCATAAACAAGCTTTATTGATCGGAACAAGAAAAGCTGAGATCTTAGATGATCTGACACATTAAAAGAGGGTCTAACAGTTGAGTAGTTTTTGAACTACTTTGGACTATTAGTCCCT
>OLNP01000316.1_pt1 | contig 54429 bp, 51 predicted proteins | sample 1671951 | NCBI WGS metagenome assembly OLNP01 (sample SAMEA3136629, study PRJEB25190) | human gut metagenome | biome: human gut; feature: human-associated habitat; material: faeces | place: Austria | collected 2013
GTTTTGTTTGGAGTTCTTTTCGATGCGTTTTAGTCCATATGACATGCATGTGGAACGATTTGCCGCTTCCCGAAGGCCCCAGGCAGAAAAAGTTGGAGTTGTCCGTCAGTTTGTGTTTCCCTTCTTTTCCCGTAATGTCAATGGCCACCGGCACGCCCTGCCTGTCCGTATAGTAAATCTTCAGCGGCGTGTCCTCGCTGTGCTGTATTTTTTCCTTGTACATCAGACAGGCGGCGGCATCGCCCAGCGTCAGGAAGCGGTCATACTCCGCACTCATGCCGTAACAGTTTCCCGGAAACGAATTGACGAACAGTTCCAGTTGGTTGTAAGCCCTCTTGGAGATATGGACGCCCATACGTCCGAACGTGTTTTCCAGATGATTGGTGGGCTTTTGCAGGTCGGCATCACTGTCGCAGCACACCACCAGGTTGTAGTGCGTATAGACTAGTTGCTTTCCCTCCCTGGCCATGACTTCCTGTACCTGCTTGATGTCCTCCACGGCCATTTGGTTGCCCGGATTGGGAATACTTGCGTGGCGGTTTTTCTTCTTTTCCAACAGCGCAAGCTCCCTTTTTTGGTTAGGAATGAAAATCATCTGGTTGTAAACGACCGTCCTCGCTTCCGGGATTTGGTCAATGGCCGCCATCACATCAACAGGCATCTGCGTGTTGTTCACCTCGATGTTGGCAAAGGGACGTACCAAGCTGGGCAGGTTGATGCTGTCCACGTCCACAAGTGAGAATATTTTGCATTTCCGGTCACCCATGCGCACACATTCCTCATCCACCTTGAAATTGTTCATTGAGAGTGTCTTGTGGGTAAAATCCATGGCAAAATAGCGGTCGATATACTCGCTGGCATCTTCCTTTGTCAGAAATTCGGCACGTACACCGGCATCCTTCAATTGGTCTTGCACTTTGCGGATTTTCACCAGGAAGTCACGCCACTTTCTGCCGTCAAAAGAGAAAAGGCGGCTCTTTTGCGCTTCCTGCGTCACGGTCAGATAGGTCTGGCTGTCCGTATATTCCCTGCCATTGAAGTAATGGAAGTAGGATTCGGACAGGTATTCGCGCTTGCTTTCGCTCTCATCACAGAACGGTTTGCGCACGAATATGTCCTGCTTGTGCAGCGCATACCCTTCGCCGAGTGTTTGGGCAATGGCGGTGAACAGCCGGGTGTATTCATAGTACCCGTCTATGTCAGCGGAGTATTTATCCACCGGGTTCTCCATGCGCAGGATAGCCGCATACTCTCCGTTTTTGGTATATACCACGCCGACACCCTCGTTGTCTTCCACGGAGAAGTAAATGTCTTGGAAGATGCGCTTGCGCTTTCCTCCTGTGCCAAAGGCATATACCGATATGGCCATACCCGTGCCTACAGCCGCAAGAATCAGTAGAATATAAATCGTCATGGGCGTTATTGTTTTTGGCTTCCGTCACATCGGGCGAAATAAACCTTTCGGATTCCGAAAGCTAAATCATTCTCCCATTTATCCGAAAACTTGAACAGGTCAAACGTAGGATGCTCATCGTAGCACTCATAAGGCACAATGCCATGTCCCACAAACAGGGCGATGTCTGCCGCAATACAGCGTGCCACCTCCCGACCGATATACAGCCTTTCCTTGTCGGTGAACTGTACATCGGAAAGCTCCTTCCGGTTCGTTTCAATGCACACGGATGCAAAATCCTCTGCACCGTTAATGTCTGTAATCGTCACAGTGGCATCGGTATCGGAGTCCATAACTACCTTTACTTTGAATAAAGGTGGAAGCACGCAGATTTCCACTGAGTTGATTTCCGCTTCGTTGTATATTACCAGATTGTTCATTTGTGTTGTTTTTTAGGTGAATCAAAATAGATAAAATAACCGCAGCCGTAAGCTGGCATATTGTTTTGACAAGGTTCCGGTCACAATACCGTTCTCCATGTCAATCAGATAAAAGGTCTTGTCCGAACTCTCGCTGACGGTCAGGTATTCTCCTCGCATCGGTTCACAGCCGACTGTTTCTCCGAGTTGCCGGTGATGATAGAGCTGTGCCAGTTCCGCAAGTGACGGCACATAGCTTCCCGGATGCTGCTCCACTTCAGCAAGCATTTCTTTCCTGGCGAGCAGCCTCCCGTTCCTTCGGTAGGCATGCTCCGTTTGACGGTACTTGTCAATCAGCCTTTGGGTAAGATCGGCACCGTCTGCATAGCCGAAGGCGCATTGCTCACCGTAGGGCATTCCCGAAGTAAAGATGAGTTTGTTCTCATCGATGATTTCATCCGTTTGCCTGGGATTGACGACTCCCTCTTTACGTTTACCATCAATGGTCTGGAAAGTTTTACCGGAAGTCAAAACTTTTCCCGAATAGCAATACCGACCCTCGCTGTCGCGCAACGCCACCGCTTTGCCGTGCCTCCCGTCCGTTTCCACTACCATGGCAATTGAATTGCTGTCACGTTGAGGACATATCCCACCGTCTTTTTGCAGGTAGTGACCCACTTCCACGGAATCCACACGCTGCACAGGCTGGTAGCGGAGCTTACGCCGGGTTTCCACCCAACTGCCATTCACCGCCAATCCTTCCTTGCCTTTGTGCAGGTTTAGCCTTACAAGGCTTCCTGCTTGCATGGGAGGCAATGTTGTCCGCACGGCGTATGGGTGTCCGTCAATGGTGGCGGCAATCGTCACCGCGCCTTCCGTATCGGTAGGCACCAGATAAAAGTCATGTTTCCGGCCATTGTTCAACAGGCAGTCCTCATCCGTGGCGTTCAACGTGCCTCCTTTGCCCACAGGTCTCCATTTACCCAAGTAAGGCTGATAGACAGCCTGTCCGCAAAGGTTCTCCCCCGTAAGCGTAAGTTCATCCAGCCGCTCTTGCAACCGGTCACTCTCGCATCCGATGCAGAGTAGCACCATTGAACTGCGCCAATCCATTTCCACGGAAATCTCCTTGCCGATATGCCGGGCCGTTTCCACAGCGTACAGGTTTTCCCCGAAAGGAGCAGCCAGTACAAGACTATCATCTGCGGCAAGTCCTTGCCGATAAGGGAAACAGGCATAGATGGCGGCAAGCGTGTCAGCGGTCACGGTATGATGTTTCTGCGCCACATAACGCCCGTTATCATAAATGAACGGCACTCCGTAAAAGGCGTTCCGTTCCGTGTCTGTGGCGTCCGCAAGATGCATATACACCCCGATGTCCGGCAGTCCTGTTTCCATTCCCTCTGAAGTGATTGTCAACGGACGGCAGGCTGTAGCCCAGCCTTGCCGAATTTTACCGGCTGTCTGTTGCGCTTCTACCGTGGCGGATTTCGTTACCTGTCGTTTTCCACAGGATGCGAGCAGTAGGACACATGGAAGAAACAGCCAAGCAATTTTACTTTTTCTACAAACTACGGTTATTGTCATTTCCTTTTTGAATAAGCATAGATGAATACTCCTTTATCGTTCTTCTTGCTGTGCAGCCCTTTGCGCTGTTTCAGCAGGATAAATCCGGCACCCACGGCGAGAGAGGCCACCAAAGTGAGCAGTCCGGCGAGGAAACCTATCAGGCAGTAGGCAAGGATAAAGCCGAGAATGGCCCCGCCGACAGCTCCGGCCGCCCAATAGATGTACCGCCCCTGAAGTCCCATCAGTTCAAGAGGCCGTTGAAGCCCCTTGAACAGTGGGTACCCCGTGTAGCGGCTGTTGTCCGTTTGGGTTCCCATGCGCCGTTAAGCGGAGATACCGAAAAACAACGGAAGTGCCTGTGCAGCAGCTACCAGGAAGATACAAGCTCCTACAATCATCATGATAGACTTCTTCACGTCCTGTTCCTCGTTGTTCATTTTGATATACACGCTGATTGCTCCCACAACGGCCACAATGCCGGCAATGGCGTAACACAGTTTCACTACATACGGCACGTACTTGGCGATTTCGTCCGTCACCGTGCCGAGGGCGGTCGTTCCGGCGGAGTAGTCACCGGCCGCGTTCTGGGCGAAAGCTGTCACCGTTCCGACCAGCAGCATAAATGAAAGCATCTTGATTCTTTCGGAAGAGCAGATGCCCTTCATCATTTTCTTAATTTTTTGCAACATTCGTTCTTGTTTTTAATTAGACATTATGGTACTCTCTGCGCAGATGAGTATTTTTTAAACTTGATAGCCGAAGAAAGCTGGGAACACGATAGAGGCTCCAATCATGAACATACAGGCTCCCACAACCATGAGTATCTCCTTGACGATACCTTCCTCGCCGGCATTCATCTTGATGAAGATTTGTAGGCTGGCGTAAATAGTAACAAGTGCAGCAATGGCATAGGTCAAATACAGCACATAGAGCATCATGGTCACTACATAGTCGTGCATCAGTGCCAGCGCATCGGCTCCCCAACTGTAATCCACGCCGCCACATTTGGCGAAAACGGACTGCGCCGAAAGGAGGCACGACACCGGCAGGCTATAACGGATAATCTTCTTACAATACATTTCGGATGACATTGATTTCGGGTTTGAACAGCGAAGCTTTCTTGCCTTCCAGTAACTCATGGAGTTCTGGGGCTTTGATGCCGTATTCGCTCGTTACGTCCGCTTCATCCAGATTCTCTTGCAGCGAAGCAATGCGTCTCTCTGTCTCGGCAGTTTCTTTCTTTTCGCTTTCCTTTTCCGGGTCAAGCACTTCCGCAGGTTCTTCCGGTTCGGCATCGCCAATAAAAAAGCCGTCTCCCTGTTCATTCACAGAGACGGCGGTTTCAACTGGAACGTCTTCAATCTCAAACACTTCCTCGTTGGAAGTAAGTTGCTTTCCGGTAGCGTATAAATCCTTGCCGATGTTGGCACCGTAGTAAAGGAGGTAGGCGATGCTCAGGCAAATGGCAAATGTCAAAAATGGACTCATTTCGTATTGTGTTTATGCGTTGATTGTTCGATTGATGCCGCAAAGGAATAATGAAATAGAGGTACACGATGAAAGACAAAGCAACAAAGCCTCCTTTTTTAACCGGGTTTATGATTGCAGTGAAAAATCAGACTGTCAATCATACTCCGATACCACAATTACAGGTATTCCGCTCTCTACCATTTATATACAAGGAGATATGAATCATACACATCTATGCCCTCATTGAGCGGAGGCATTTCTGGCGCAAAGTTCCGGCAGGCTTGCTTTGATTGCTCCAAACTTTTAGGGCGGGAGGCAGCGGATTTTCGGATAATCAGTGCCCCAGTGATTGAAATCTTCCTTTTTCCACACGCGTAAAAAGCGTATTTCAACCAAAAAGTTTGTGCCATACGCACCTGCCAAGTCGGAGCACCATAAATAACTTCCTCACAATAAGGGGCAAAGGCTCCCGATGATAGGGAAATAAATCAAATCAGTTATGAAGTTCACAATTTCAGCAACAGAATTGAACGCCAAGTTAATTGCATTGGCAAAAGTAATGAACAGTAAGGTGGCATTGCCTATCTATTCCACGTTCCTATTGGAACTCAAAGACGGTGTATTGAGAATAACGGCATCCGACATGGATTGTAGCCGATGCAGCACGCTCCCTGTCATAGATATGGACGGAGCTAACGGACACAGCGAAAGTATATGTGTCACAGCGAGTTTTTTGCTTGATTCGTTGAAGAATTTAGGAGACCAGCCTGTCACTTTTGAAGCGGACGAGGAAAATTTGTCGGTAGTTATCCGCTACAACAACGGCCAGTTCGACATGGTGGGATTTCCGGCAAAGGATTACGTCCTTCCTGGCACAATGGAGAAAAACGTGAAGGCCACTATCGAAGCATCTGTCTTGAATGATAGTATCGGCAAATCTTTATATGCCGTTGGCAACGATGACCTTCGTCCTATATTTTGCGGCATCTATTTCACTAAGAAGGGCGATGAATTGCAATGTGCCGCTACCAATGGCTCCATGTTGGTACGGAACATTTACAAGGTTGAGGATGACGGACAAGAGTACAATTTCCTGTTACATTCAAGAGCTGCAAAGATTGTGCGCAGTATGACAAGTAAGTCAGATGAGAAAGTGCAGGTATTCATTACTGACCGTGAAATGGCCTTCCAAACAGAAACAGACTATTTCCGCACACGGCTGATAGAGGGAAGATACCCCAACTACAATGCCGTTATCCCCACGGATAGTGACAAAAACGCCATTCTCGACAAAAACGAACTGTTGGCGGCCGTCAGACGGGTAAGCGTATTTGCGGACAAGGCACGTTGCGAGGTGGCCATGAACTTTTCGGGATTGTCGTTGGTGCTTTCGGGAAAGGATATTGATTGTTCCACCCATGCTGAAGAAACGGTATTTTGTGCCTATCAAGGCGGCAATTTGCGCATCGGCTTCAAAGCGGAGTTTTTGAAACAAACGCTGGAAAATATCACCACCAAAGAGGTACAGTTCAAGTTAAGCACGCAAGAACGTGCAGGTGTTATCACCCCTGTAACCGACGATGACCAGATGGAAACCGTAGCATTGATTATGCCCATACTGCTATCGGCTTGATACCGGTATTGAAGAAATTCCCCTGCACTTCAATTGCGGCAGGGGATTAATAATAAAATCCTAAAATTGAAATGACATGACATTCAGAGAATTTATGAAAGAAAACGACTACGAGTTGCAGACCACCTTCTGGAACGATTTTACGATAGCCGACCATTTTGGACTTGCAGGTATTCAGAACACCTTCAACCGTGCGTTTGAAGAATGGAAAGATAATTGTAAGTATCTCACGGAGCTAACATTGGTACTCAACCATAAAGTATGGCAACACCATGAAACAAAACCACAATTTTCAGAACTGTATGAAAAACTTTGGGAACAGACCGAACAATATGCAATGGAGAATCTAAAAGGCGACGAGTTGGATTATTTTTGTGAGATAACAGATTAATATACATGAAAGAAGGTATCAGAGTAGATACCTTCTTCCATTTTATATATTCCTGTTTTATAAAGAAATATTAATTTTCCATGCACCTGTTTTTCTGGCACCGATTCTCGATATGACTCTTTTTTCCGCAAGGCTCTTGATACGTCTGGCAACCGTAGCACGATGCAAATTCAACTGTTCGGACAATTCCGTATAGGTGATGTCAGGCTTGGCTTGAATAAGTCTCAACATCTGCAAATCCTCTTCACTTATAGTCGCGTTTATAGTCGCATCAGCATCACTTATAGTCGCATTTATAGTCGCATCTGCCACTTTTATAGTCTCACTTTCAAACTCAACACTTGTACGGAAAATATCCTGTTCAAAAAAATGGGGATGCCCACCTTGATAATACTTGGCGTATTTGAAAATATTACGCACACCGGAACCGAGTTTGTCGGCCAATCCGATATTGCGGAAAAAGGAGGCGATGATTGGATTTTTGGGATTCGGCTCAAAATTTTCCGGGGTTATCTCACCCGACCACGAGGCACGGTTAGCATTTTCCGTGTATATACGGTTATTCTCAATAACGAATTTGGCAGGATAAGAACTTGAAAATTCTCTATGGATGAGTATGTTTGATACCATTTCCCTGCATATTACTCCACGCAGGCTTATCCGTTGTTCATTTTCAAGATAAAACGGATCCGGCAAATGTTTTTGGGCAAATTCCATCAACAGATCATAGCTTTCCACAAGGTTGGTACATACAATCTCCCTGTCGTCATACCGGTCTATATTGATTCGGCGAAGCAAAGCATCCGTTTCATAAGCCGGTGCCACATCTTTTATAACGTCGTCACGACCTAACAGTAATACGGCTGCAAGATTCAGTCCATGCTTTCCTGTCTCATGATTCGTACCGAACAGACCGGCAGAGCGTAACAACTCCATATCATCCGTCTTTTGCCAAATATGCCGACCGTTAGCGGAATTAGCAGCCATTTGTCTGATAGTCGGCAAAAGGTCGAGTCGCAAATCTTCCACTTTTATATATGGAAATACCTTCCGTTCTGTAAAGATACTTTGCTTACGGATATACATCATCGCTATTTGTGAGGTGCTGGTCACGTGTACGTCCGCATCATCCACCCGGTCAAATATCTCCTTTTTATAGGAATGGACTTCTGCACTCGGATTGACATGAATGTGTATCACGGTTTTACCCTCATAGAGAAGCGGTCTGGGCTCCAAATAAACAGTAGGAGTTATCAAATCCGAATTGCTGACACAACTGATAAAATTCTTAATCATTGAAGATACGGAATTTTCAGGTACGCCGACAACACGACCGGAATCCGTCACGCCTAAAAATAGATCACCGCCAAAACGGTTGAGAAAAGAGCATACCGTTTCATAGGTATCGCTTTCAATGCCATTTCCACAGCGTTTAAACTCCACCCGAATGGTTTCTCCTATTTCCAGTATTTCTTTAAATCGTTCTTGTTCCATTGTTCTAATTGTTAGGCAAAAATACAAAATATCCAGCACATAAACTTGTGTAGGACATGATTCTTTTGTTTAAAGTCAATTCACGGCATCCTTTTCTTATCGCGCAACAGGTCATTGACATCCTTATAATAAGGAAACGCCTCCATCACATTATATACCGTAGCCGTATTCATTTCCCGAAGCAGATCCACCGCCTTTCGTCCGGCATCGTCATTGTCGAGGAAGCAATAGATTTTCTTGTATGCTTTCAACCGGGACAGAGCTTTGGACAGGTTGTTCACCGAGTTCAGTACAATTAAATCCGGCTGTCTGCACGGAGGCGGCAACTTTCCTTGTTTTACTAGTGTCAAATAAGAAAGAAAGTCCATAAAGCCTTCAAACAGGCAACATGCCAAAGTGGTCTTTGTGGTGTTGGTCACTGATATGTCTTTAGGTGCAATGCACCCTTTGTAGTACGGACTGCGCATTTCATATCCACCGGCTATATTAGGAAAACCGATAGCGAAGTAGGCTCTTCCACGGCAGGTATAGTGTATCTCCCAGCATTCCCTGATTCCGATTTCCATATCAATGCCCCGTGAAGCCAGATAGGACTTCAAGGCTACCGAAGTCAGCGCACCGATTTGGATGTTCCGCAAGATCTCATTCCTTTCCTCAGAAGAGGGCAGGAATGTTCTTGCCTTGACAGGTACTCCCGGGGTGGCGTTTTCTATCAGTTTCAGTACACGGGATATATCATTGGTATGATAGATAAGAATACCCAAGTCTATGATGTCGCCACTCCGGGCAAGTCCGAAATCATACCAGATATTCCGATTTTTATTGACTTTGAATGAAGGTGTCATATCTTCCCTATACGGGGCACGGAACCATGCCGCACAAGCGGTTTCCCTTGTAGGGAAACAACCGATTGCTTTCAAGAAGTCCACAATATCTATTTGTTTGGTCTGGGCTATGTTCATAATAACTTTTGTGTTTCTATTCGGGTTTAATAAAGTTTATCTTATATATACACCGACGTTAAACTAAACCTCTTTATCGGAGGTACAGCCGCTATACTCCAGCACCTTCGGATTGTAATGGTAGCTCTTATCCTGTTTCACGATAATGCCACGCCCCATCAGATACTTGTTCAGTTCAATGCAGATGTTCCGGCCACGCTTGAAGCCGATTTCGGTATATCCCTGTTGGAGCGCTTTGATAAGCGGTCTGTATCCGGTTATGTCCCCCTCGCTGAATGCCAGCCTGAGAGCCTGGGCGTGTTGTACATCGGAAATGGATTCGCAGAAGCCCTTACGCTCTTGTGTAAACGAGTATTCTCCCACCAGTTCAGGCAAGGCATCGTTATTGATGCGGAAAGCGAACGGCTCAAACTCCTTTTCACGAATGTGCATGGCTTTTACTTCACTGATATTACCGTCAAACTGGCTCTTGGTGATTTGCAGAATGGTTTCCGCTTTGTTATTCAGTTCTGTGCCAATATGTCCTCTCGTATTGTCATCTCCTTTGTTCAGATGTAATACTGTATGGATATGGAGGTCGTGCATACTTGACCAGCGCATGAGGTCGTTTATCAAATCAACAGACTCACTGGGACTGTTGATGTCATACAGGAGGTCACGGATGCCGTCAATGACAACAAAACCGATACCCGGATCGGAAGCCAGCGCATGGTTGATAATCTGTCGGCGTTGTTTGGGGCTGTATTCCCGCAGCATGAAAAATTCGAGGTTGTCCGTTTCACGGTCAGTAGGTAGCCCGGCCAGTCTCAGGATGCGTTCAAGCACCTTGTGGCAATGGCATTTGCTTTGTTCCGTATCTACATAAAGCACCTTGTGCTTGCCTTCCGGCAAATGTGCGTTGTAGCGTAACACGTTTTTGCCCGACAACGCTGCAGCCACAATTGCCGTGATGTTGAAAGTCTTTTTGCTTTTGGGCTTACCGACCGAAGCACTGAAGTTGCCGAGCGTGGCAATGGTTATGTCATCGACACGGACAATTTCCGGCGGAAAAGCGTAGGTCTCGGTGACACGTAGGCGGATGAATTGCAGGATTTGTTCATAAACCGAACGATCTATGTCATTTCCGGTTTGAAGCAGGTGGGTCGGTATCATGGCTTTCCCCCTTTCTTTTTATGGTTGGGCTTGCCGGTGTGGTCATGGGCGGTCATTATAGCAGCCTGTCTTTCCAGTTCCCTTTGTGAAAGGACTGGATTGCGCCGTTTCCATTCATCCAGTTCCTTCCTTTCAAAGAAGATGTTCTTGCCATTCGGTTTGGTGTAGGATATGTCACGGTTGGAGGTAAGCCGGTACATATGCCCTTTGGAGATATTCAGGTATTTGGCGGCTTCATCAATATTCAGCATATCTTTCAGGTAATAGAGTTGATTCTCCACGCTTTCAAAACGCTCTATCAAGGCTTCAAGCGTCCCGAAACGATCAATGAAGGCTTCAATGGTGGTTATCTTGCCCAATACTACGTTTATATCTTCCATTCGGGTCAGGATGACGGCCACATCTTCTACCCGTTTAAGTGTTTCAAGAAATCCGGCTTCTGTCATGATGCAAATTGTTTATCGGGTTCAACACATTCATTCATGCTGTCCGGCATCTCCTTTGGACAGTTTTTTTCGGTTTCTTCTACTTGGTTCCGGCAGAGCCATTCGTCCAATTCCTGCTTGTTAAAATACAACAGTTTACCGGACGGTCTGTAGTGGGGGATATGCCCGTTCTTGGCAAGTTTGTACAACTGGCTTCTCGACAGCCCCATATACAGGCAGGCTTCTTTGAAATTGAGTGTTTTCTTGATGCAAAACAGCATATTTTCAATCTTCTCCGTTTGTTTCTGGAGCATACTAAGCTTCAGGAAACATGATGAACAGGACACCGCTACACAGTTTCTTTCTTCTTGTTGGTTCATTTTGTATTCTTTTTTGAGTTAGACATGGGGGAGTGATACCCCGAAACTTTATCGCTTCGGGGCAAAGGTAGATATGTGTTTTTCAATGCTTGTAAAAAGGAGAGTAACAGTTCGGAAGTGTTATCCGAACTGTTATCCTTTTCTGTGTCACTTGTTATCCGTTGTGTTTCTTTCTGTCATTTCTCTGACAGCTTGTACGCATTGGCTGATTACCTCCTGCATACTGTTTGGATTGCTCTTGGCAAGACTAAGTGCACTGGAATACTGGCCGTGTTTGAGCGGACGGCCGTCTTTGGAACCCAATATGGAACCGGCCTGTTCCAACAGATGTTCCCAACGTCCGAGAATGAGACGGTGGTGACATAACCGGTCGAAAAAGAAAGCTACCAACCGGTTATTGGCAGACTTCAACGGCTGATGCAACGTGCCTTCCAAAAGAGAACGCAGTATGCCTGCATTCACAGGGGTAGTGAAAAGTTGAGCCTCATTAGCACAATGCGCAATGAGGCTCAGTTGATTGTCATTCAAAAAGCTACCCAAAGACAAGGCAGGAAGGTTCGTTTCAGGGCGTGGCTTATCCGGTTCTTCTTTCAGACCGGAGGATGCTTTCGTTGTGTTGAACAGACGAAGCAACTCATCCATGCGGTTAGGAGCAAAAAGTATATTGGAGAAGAATAGCTCCACAAGGTCTTTACGTTTTGTCAGTATTCCTCTGAGAATACCGATGTTTTTCCGATGTCGGTTTTTCCCGGCGGCATCCCGGTGGTCACTATAATAATGACCGTTCAGAAAATCCTCCACATACAGTTCATACAATTTACTCTCACCGATAACTTCCTTCCGATAAGTAAAAGAGGCTTCTTTCAGCAAGGCAAAAAGTTCATCACGTTCATTTCCGACACTCTTGTGCGGCTTGTTTGCCAATCTCTTGTTTTAAAAAAAGGCAATCATTTCTACGGTTACGCTTCATAAATCTATTGTTTTAAGTTATTGGATAAATGCGTCATCCAAAAGGGAGATGGCATGGTCTTTCTTAGAATTGATGATTTGTGCGTACCTCTGAGTGTGTCTGATATTGGCATGACCCAATAATTGACTTGTCGTATAGATGTCAACCCCTGCGGTCAAGGCCAGCGTTGCGAACGTATGCCTCGCCACGTGGAATGAAAATTTCTTTTCTATTCCGGCATCTGTGGCCCAATCGCGAAGTATGCTTTTATACCAAATACTCAACTTGGGAAATACACGGTCTTCAGAAGAAGCATCCCCTTGTTCCGGCATCCATTTCCGTGCATTCATGTTCAATGGCAAATACAACAATGCGCCGGTTTTATACTGCCGTATTTCTACCTGCCACCTGTTCCCGTTTTTACTAATGTGTTTCCAACACAAGTTTTTGATGTCCATAATGCGCAAACCGCAAAAACAGGAAAACAAAAATGCAGCCTTCATATCATCCCGACGGCAAGGAGTTGCAATAAGACGTTTTACTTCCTCTACTGTAAGATATTCACGTTTGGCTTCCGAACCTGAAAGCATATCCCGTTTGATTTTCTTGAATGGGCTTGACTGGAGCAGGTTCTCCTTAACTGCATAATTCAGTGCAGCCCGTATATAAGAGAGGTAGAGGAAAACCGTATTTTTGGCCAGTTGGTTATGGTCACGTGTGAGTGCAGGTCTATCTAGTAAATGGCTGAGAAATCTCATAATATAATCCCTATCTATTTCTGCAAGGGTAACACTGTTATCGTACTTCTCCAATTCATTAGTTACCCGATCTACCCAAATAAGTGCAGATGCCGAAGCCCGTTTTTCCACATCTTGCCGATAAACTCTCATCCAGTCCGTGAAAAGCATATTCGCTTTATACGAACGGTCTGTGATACCTGCTATCTTGTTGGTCAGGTCCAAAATTTTTTCGGTCTTAATGGCATTGGCTATTGCGAGTGTGTTGGCATTTTGGATTTGCGCCGACACATCCGTTTCTGGTACAAGATAGAGTTTCAATGACTGGTAAGTTCTCCGGCCATTGTAGTAAATATCCAAATAGATGGACTTCCTGCCATCTTTGAGTTCATTAAAACGTAAACGGACAGGTTCCTTTACTTTAACTTGCTTTTTCGTACGTGCCATATACCTTTGTTGTACTATTATTCATGAAAAGATTAATTGCATTTTGTTATCTTGATTAATGTTACTATACAATAATGGATAACATAGCTTTCTGAGGAACAGACATAAAGAGGCTGTTTCTACAAAATGCAAATATACACAGTATTTTTAATTAAACAATACATACTGTATAATTTAAAAATAGAAATAAGATTGTCATGGTCAAACAGAATTGAATTACGAAAAATTTCTTTCTGCTATGACTGATACACAGATAATTGCGACATGCAAAATTTGCAATATATTTCTGTTTGACTATAAATATTAGAATAGAGAATCTATTAGTAATACAGCGGCTTCTTTTTTAGCATCTATGATTTTCGCATAAACTTGTGTTGTTTCCACATCGGCATGACCAAGTAACTGACTAGTTGTGTATAAATCTGCCCCCATGGTAAGCTCCATTGTTGCAAAAGTATGCCGACTCATGTGATAGGTCAGTTTTTTATTGATTCCTGCATTTTGGGCCCACTTCTTCAACTGTAAATCAATGGTAGAAGTGCAAGGCAGAGAAAATACATAATCTTCAGCACTTCTCTTAGTGTGAGGCAGATAGGCTTGCGCTTGCTTGTTGAGTGGCAAGTACAGCATCCGACCAGTTTTCTTTTGTCGCAACTCCATGTGAATATTCCCGTTATCTTCAATGATTTTTTTCCATTGCAAGGCACGGACATCACTTAACCGTAATCCACAGAAACAGGAAAACAAAAATGCAATTTTCACATCTGCTCTTGGTGCATCCGCTTCTATGAGCTTGCGGACTTCATCAATAGTCAGATACTCGCGTGGAGTTTCTTCACCGCAAATGGCTTTCCTGTCAATAGCCAATCCGGGATTTACAGACAACACATCATCATCAACTGCCATATTCAAGGCTGTAATGATAACCCCAAGATAATTGGATATGGTTTTTTTGGCAAAAGGAACTTTGGTACGCCTTGCTTTTTGCCCTTTCATAAATTCAACAAAGCCATCCAAGAAATCCTTATCCACATCGCACAAACGAGCTTTGGCATTGTATTTCCGCAATTGTTTTAAGGCTGAATGCACATGGTTTTCTGATGATGTCTTTCCTTGTTGAATACTTCTGTTCTTATACTCGTTTACCCAATCAACCAGTAAAACCTTTGCCTTTTCTGAAATGGTTACGGGTGTTCTATTGTTCGATATTTCAAGAATACGTTGTGCCCTTATTGCATCAGCAGCTTTCATTGTATGCTTGTTTTGCTTTCTTGCTTCCGAGGAATTCTCTGGGATAAGGTACAATTTCAGAAACTCATACCGCCTCTTCTTCTCGTAGTAAATATCGAGATAGATAGACTTGTTTCCATTTTCCAGTTCCTTGAACCGGATGCGTACAGGGGTTGATTCTATTTTCTTGGTACGAGCCATATACTTGAATTGCTTATTTTCTTCTACAAAGATAGTGATTTTAATCGAAAACAGGTGCTTTTTTGCACAACAAAATAGTAACATAAAAACTGTAAATAACACTATCGATGGCTAAAATCAACAATAAATGCAATTCTACATTCTTTTTATAAAAACCTGATATACATTGATATATTGTGCAATAATTGCATTTTTCTTGTGTTTTGTTTTTATATTCTATATATCGCGCCATACGTGGGCAAGCACCATGCGTGATTTGGGAGTAGACCTGTCTATAATAAGCACAGGCTTGGGGCACGACAGCCTTCGGACTACCCAAATATATCTTTCTACGATAGATAATGCGTCGGTAACAAAAGCAAATCAGATGATGATAAACAAACTATTGGCAGACTAAGGCGCTGAGATAAATGGAAAGCATCTTCTGAGGCAGTTGTACAATATGAAGCGGCAAGCCACGGTAAAGTGCTATATATCAGTATGTAATACGAACGCCAAGTTCGTTTTTGTAAAACAAACTGGTCGTGTATTAAAATATTCATCAAACTTTTTCATAGAAAAGAGCCGCGGTTAGATTGTTTTTATTAATTTTGCAAGCAAATTGCCGCTTCATATTGTAAAACGCTTTAAAGGTGGCACTCATATTTATACGTAAACAAATGATTATCAAACATATCGTGGTATGGAGAGTAAAAGATTAAAGTGTTCGCCACTTTATCCATCTGACCACATAACAACGGTAGAACATTGCTGCTGAGTATCGTCCGGAATGCTATCGTTAAACCTGAAAAAAGGTACTTCATAACCCTCATGCGACTGTCGTGAGGGTAACATAGAGAACATCTTTTCGCGAACAATGCCGCTTACAGACAAGCTGAATCACATAGACTACAATTGGTATCTTGTCCGAACCAAACCTGGACACGAAAAGGAACTGTGTTCTATTATTGAATGCTGTAAGTCTGAAACCAAAAACATTTTGGAAGCGTATTGCCCCACCCACACAACGGTAAATGTTTACCACGGAGGCAACGAACGCAGGATGCCTCTGTTTGACGGTTATGTATTCGTGCTCGCAACACAAAAAGCACTTGCTGACTTTATCAGAGATAAATATCCTAACGCATCCATACGTTACAACCGTAAACAAGCGAAAGAAGACAAGGCCACCCCTTGCACAATACCCGAAGTACAGATGAAAGCGTTTATGGACTTCAATGAAAACTATGCAGACAAGGTGGTTGTGCTGGAACGACCTTATGCAGACTACGCAAAAAATCCCAACGAGCATAACATACCGAACGAAATAGTGCGCGTGCTCGACGGTCCACTGGCAGGATGCGAGGGTTACGTTTGTCGCTTCCGCCGCAAACGCGGACTTGTCTTCGAGGTGCAAGGCGTTATGCCAGGCAGTCACCTGACCGTTTACTACCCCAACATATACGAACTGCACGTTGTTCGCCTGCACAATGCAGAGGGCGACCGCTTGTCAATAGACACAGAGAAAGACCGTGCGGCCGACCTGCTGGTTGGAGTTCTTCAAGCCTGTGGATGTGGAAAACGTACACTCCCTATGTTACATTACATCATAGAACACCTTGCGGCCAACTTGTCGTTAACCTCATTATGCCTGGATTTACAGAAACAAAACCACAAGGCCTTGAGCCACAGGCTGGCAGAAATAACAAACGAAGAAGCCGGACAGCTGTTGAACTTAGCCAGATATGAACATGACAACAATGGCTATGTGCGCAAAGCTTATAGTAAACTTATAATTAGGCCATTCCTTACACCGACGTCAGGCATTGGCATGGAAGGCAAAGGTGAAATTATATTTAAGCATGATGAGTTTACGGAAATAATACGGAGAGCGGATATTTCCGAAGAAATATATTACCCAAGCAAGAAAAAGTCTGCCAAAGTTGCGGAAACATATTATGCCCACATCGGCATCGTTGAGAATCATGACAGTAAGGAATACACCCTATTTGCCAACTGGGATTATTTCTTGGGAGAATACTTTCTGACATCGGGCAAAGCCAACGAACAGTTAGTAAAAGGAACTGTCAAGCGTGTTGCATGTGCTACTCAAGGCGCATGTGGGAGCTCCACCATCAATGGTAAATTAAAACAAGATGAGAAAGAAAAACTCATTGAGTCTTTTAGAAATTACTCACCTACTCTATATAAAACCCTCACCGACGAGAGTTCTCCGGTTAAGGCCATCTCCGGGTTTAAGATTGGCGACAACTGCCTGAACGTCTTTGCCATCAAGTCAAAGCCAAAAGAAATGGCAACCGCAACGGACACGTTGATACACACCTGCATAAGTATATGCACGGAAATCAATACAACAAACCACCTTGCATTGTGGCGCCGGTATTTGCAGACAGTTTGGTTGCACAAGTAGATTTGGACAAGAAAAGAGGAATCGTTACTATGATTGTTTCCGAAAGCCCCAATGTCCGGCAGCTCCATGTCGCAGCCACCATGGCATTGAATTCGGGCGAACCTGACATATTTGATTTTCCAAGTTGACTGCCCCTGGACAAAGCTGTTCATGGGTCATGATGTTAATACGGATTAGATATGAATCTTAAATTAAATAATAAATAAAACAAAGATGGCGGATTTTGCGCTTCTACCATTTTGCAAAACCGACAAGCAAAAGATATTTCATAACAATAAATGACCAACACTTCAGCTAACAACAAGCGCATAGCCAAGAATACGCTGCTGCTTTATTTCCGGATGCTTTTCATGATGGCAGTCAATCTCTACACTTCACGTGTAGTGCTGAACGCCTTGGGAGTAGAAGATTTTGGTATTTATAACGTTGTTGGCGGAGTGGTGGCAATGTTTTCCATGCTGTCGGGTTCATTATCCGCTGCTATCACTAGATTCATTACTTATGAATTAGGAACAGGCAATAAGGAAAGTCTGAAAAAGATATTCTCCTCGTCCGTGACCATTCAGATAGGTCTTGCTGTATTGATTGTCCTGCTTGCCGAAGCTGTAGGCGTATGGTTCTTAAACGTAAAGATGAACATTCCTGACGAACGGATGATAGCAGCCAACTGGGTATACCAGTTTTCAATATTGACGTTTGCCATCAACTTAATTAGTGTACCTTATAATGCAAGCATCATAGCCCATGAACGTATGTCAGCCTTTGCTTACATCAGTATATTGGAAGCCATAGGGAAACTGGTGATAGCTTTCTTGATAGTAATCTCGCCCATGGACAAGCTGATATTCTATGCCATCCTGATGTGTTCGGTGGCCTTGATTGTTCGTTTTGCCTATGGGGCTTATTGCAAAAAGCATTTTGAAGAATGTACCTTTCGCTTCATCTTTGACAAAGATTTATTGAAACGGATGTTCGGCTTTGCCGGATGGAACTTTATCGGAGCATCGTCGGCTGTGTTGCGTGACCAAGGTGGTAATGTTGTGATAAATCTTTTCTGTGGCCCGACAGTCAATGCGGCTCGTGGAATTGCTTTCCAAGTGAACAATGCTATAAGCGGTTTTGTAACCAACTTCATGACGGCACTAAACCCACAGATAACCAAGTCATATGCGGCAGGTGACAGGGATTATATGATGACCTTGATTTACCAAGGAGCAAGGCTCTCGTTCTATATGCTGTTGCTGCTGTCGCTCCCTGTTTTAGTAAATACCCATTATATATTAAGCCTTTGGCTGGGAATAGTTCCCGACCATGCGGTACTTTTTGTGCAGTTAATACTGGTTTTTGCCATGAGTGAATCCATATCCAATCCGCTAATAACCGCCATGCTTGCCACGGGAAAGATAAGGAATTACCAGCTTATTGTAGGTGGTTTGCAAATGATGAACCTGCCTGTGTCTTACATGCTGTTACACATGGGTATGTTCCCGGAAGTTGTGATATTAGTAGCCATTGCCATATCTCAATGCTGTCTTGCCGCACGATTGCTAATGCTGCGGGGAATGATCGGCTTGTCCGTCAGGAAATACTTTAAAAAGGTCTATATTAACGTGTTGACCGTAACTATAATTGCTGCTGTTCTTCCCTTTTTGATAACGAATGTCTTAACGGAATCCTTCCTGAATTTTATACAGTCAAGTCTTGTCGCTCTCATTTCTACGGGCGTTACCATTTACTATGTTGGTTGCAACAAAGCTGAACGACAATTCGTATTGAACAAATTATACACTTTAAGGAATAAGCTGAATAAAAGATGATTCAGATTACAGACAAATCGCAGTGTTGCGGCTGTACGGCCTGTGCCAGCATCTGCGCGCATGATGCCATCACGATGCAGCCAGACGCAATGGGATTTCTATATCCTGTGGTAGATACGGACAAATGCGTTGATTGCGGACTGTGTGAGAAAGTTTGTGACTTCAATGACCATTATGACACAGACCTAAATCTTCCCCAACCCGACGCATACGCTGCACGTCATAAGGACATGAAAGAAGTGGAAACGAGCCGTAGCGGAGCTGCATTCATAGCGATCTCCGACTATGTGCTTGAAAATGGCGGAGTTGTTTACGGCGCAGGTTATACAGACCATTTCCGTGTTGTCCACAAGCGTGCGACAACCAAGGAAGAACGTGATGAATTCAAGGGCAGCAAGTATGTGCAAAGTAACATGAACACTGTATTCCGGCAAGTAAAGAAAGACTTGAAAGACGGTCTGACCGTCCTCTTTTCCGGTACTCCCTGCCAAACGGCAGGTTTGAATTCTTATATCGGAAAGAAGTTGCGTGAACATCTTATTTTGGTTGACATAGTGTGTCACGGAGTGCCGGGACCTTATCTTTGGCGCGACTACATTGCGTATCTTGAAAAGAAACAGGGAGACAAAATATGTTGGGTTAACTTCCGTGACAAGCAAGAATATGGTTGGAAAGCGCACCATGAAACGTTTGAATTTGTTAATAGTGGTAAAATGAGCTTCACATATCTTTTTTATCAGCACATAATGTTCCGTCCATCGTGTGGGAGATGCCATTATGCCAATACGAGACGTCCGAGCGATATTACTATTGCCGACTTTTGGGGATGGGAAAAGACAGACTCAAATATCAACAAAGATGACAAGGGTGTATCTCTGATATTGATAAACACGGATAAAGGCCGTAGACTTTTCAATGTTGTGAGAGAGCACATGACGATAATTCCTGCCAAATTGGAGAATTGCATTCAGCCAAATCTACGGTACCCGTCTGTATTTAACCCCAAATGGAAATCATTTGAGAAAGATTATGAAAATAAGGGATTTGAATACGTGATGAAGAAATATAACGAGGACAACTGGAGAAAAAGGTTCCACAAGTTCGCATGGCGTGTGAATCGGAAAATCAAAAAGACATTAGGAATATGAAGATAGGAATATTGACATTCCACTGCGCTCATAACTATGGGGCAGTGCTTCAGTGTTATGCCTTGCAGGAGACACTTCGTGGCATGGGTCACGATGTGGAGGTGATTGATTACAGACCTTACTATTTAAAAAAACCTTATAGTTGGTTTGACATTCATCGTTTTATTTCCAAGAATCCTTTCAAAGCATTACATAAGTCAATAAAAGAGATTATATTATTGAAATCACGATATAAACGATACACAGCATTTGAAAATTTTATTAAATATAATTTGAATCTTTCTGAAGAAGTCTGTGTAGATAAAATCTCTTCTAAGTATGATATTTACATAATGGGTAGCGATCAGATATGGAATCCCAAAATTACACATGGTTTTGACCCTGTCTTTTTTAGCAATTTTAAATTTATCAAAGGGAAAAAGAAATATATCGCTTATGCGGCCAGTATGGAAGCAAAGTTTTTAAAGGACCAAGAGGTAAAATATTATACAAAAGCACTAGAAAATTTTGATGCAATAGGTGTGCGTGAATTACAATTAGCACATTTATTACAACCATTGACAGACACATTTATTGAAACTGTATTAGATCCTACTTTGCTTGCTGACACGACTATTTGGGATAAAATTGTTGATAATCCAAATATTGGGCAAAAATATGTTTTGCTTTACCAAGCGCGTATTAACTCTAATGCAAACAGAATTGCAGAAGAAATAGCAAAACAAATAAATGCAATAGTTATAGAAGTTACAATAGGTGTATCGACAAATTCAAACAAAAACATATTACAATGTGTATCTCCTGAAAAATTTCTTGGGCTAATTAAAAATGCAGCATGTGTTGTAACAGTTTCTTTCCATGGCACAGCTTTTTCTGTAATATTCAAAAAAGACTTCTATTGCATTGAACTTGGTGATGGAAGGGATACACGTGCACAGTCATTATTGAGTAGTATAAATTTAGAAAACAGATTGATTAAAAAATTAGATTCGCCTATTTTTTCTAAAATTGACTATACAGAGGAAATAGATTCCAAACTATTACAAATGAGAGACAAATCAGTAAAATTCATAACAAATGCGATTAATGGATAAGCTACCTCTTGTATCAATAATAGTTCCTGTTTATAATGCAGAGAAATATCTGTCACGATGTGTAGAAAGCATATTAAAACAAGAAAACTCCAATTTTGAACTTCTACTTGTTGATGATGGAAGCATAGACAAGTCACTTGAAATATGTCGGTTTTATTATAAACAGGATAAACGAGTTAACGTAATACAGCATGAGCATAACCGTGGAGTAAGTGAAGCGAGAAATACTGGACTTTCTGTTGCAAAAGGGAAATGGATTGCTTTTGTGGATGCGGATGATTCTGTTACTCCAGATTGGCTGTCTGGGTTTATAGGTTATGACAATAATTCTGATTTGATAACCCACCCAGTTAGATTAATAACGCCGAACAAATGGCAAAAGGAAATGTGCTATAATATTGTAGGAAAAACAATAGAAGAAAATATTTTAAATTTGTATAGGAATCATTTGCTTGGTTTTATTTGGAGTATGTTTTTTAATCGTGATACTATAGAAAAACATAACATTCGTTTTGATAAACGGCTACAATCAGGTGAAGACCTTGAGTTTATGTCAAGATATAGTAATTTGGTTACGAAAATGGATAGTTTTTATGCAGGATATTACATTTATACATTTCCCATGTGTGGAAAAACTTACGGGAAAGTAAGGAATGTTTATTTTTTAGTGTATTCAAATTTGTGTGATTTCTTCAGTGCTCCAATATTGAAGAAAGGCTTTATTGAAGAAATTGCGCCGAATCTGATACAATACATTCTTAAAGCTTATTCATGGAATGAAAAAATTGTAGCTCAAAAATGTATAAAATATTATCGGAAAAAAGTTTCTACATCTTTTTTCTTAAGAACGAATAATAAAGTTGCTTTATTATGTAATATTTTTATTAAGCTGAATGCTGTGTGTTTATTGAAATTGATGGCGAAAATAAAGACCACTAAAAAATACGATAATGGTTTTGAATATATAGAATTTTAGATAGGAAAAATTCTGATTTATGTATTTTGTTACAAAAAACGAATATGAGTGCAGCGGATGCACGGCGTGTATGAACATTTGTGCGCACGGTGCCATCGAAATGAAAGAAAACGGCGAGGGCTTTGTCTTTCCGGTCAGGAATAACGACAAATGCATTGATTGCGGACTTTGTGAGAAAGTGTGCCCTTTTGAGCATCCTGTTTACAAAAACAAGGCTCCGGAAGTTTTTGCGGCATACGACCGTAAAGAAAGAGGCAGTAGCGCAAGCGGAGGGTTGTTTTATACGATAGCAAGCTATGTCATCGGGCATGGCGGCGTTGTTTTCGGTTCGGTCTATGGCGAAAACCTTAAAGTAAAGCACGTTAGCGCAAGGACATTGCAGGAAGTCCAGGCTATGCGTGGCTCGAAATATGTGCAAAGCGACTTAGGCACTGTTTTTAAGGAAATAAAGGATGAACTGAAGAAAGGAAAACTCGTTTATTTTACAGGTATAGGCTGTCAAGTCGCAGGTCTGTATGCTTTTCTCCGTAAGGATTATGAGAACCTGATAACAAGTGATATCGTTTGTCACGGGGTTCCAAGCCAGAAAATGTTTAATATTCATTTGAAATACTTAGGTGAAAAGTATGGTTCTAAAGTGAGTGCTTATTCATTTCGTGAACTTAATTATTGGCTTACAAGAGAAAAAGCGGTTTTAGATAATGGAAAGACTAAGTACGAATACGATGGAAATAAATCACCATATCTCTATGCTTTTGGGCTTGGTTATATAGACAGATACTCATGTTTTAATTGCAAATTCGCGAAAGTTCCTCGTCAAGGCGACATTTCATTAGCAGATTTTTGGGGCGTTGGTGAAACAGCACCTCAAATGGATACGTCCAAGGGCGTTTCTTTGGTCTTGGTAAACAACGAAAAGGGCAAAAAGCTGTGGAGCGAAATCGAGCAGCAGCTTGTATTCAAGAAGTCAACATTGCAGGCCGCAGCAAAACATAATCCCAATGTGGTAGGGCCTACAAAAGAACCGGAGTTCCGTAAGGAGTTCTTTAAGGTGTTAAAGAAGGATGGCTATGCAAAGATGGCGGGCACTTGCCTTGCATGTCCAGACAATATGCGGAACAAAAGCATTGAAAAAATCATGATGTTGCGGCACATGCACATATACCAGCCTTATGCCAAGTTGAAGCATCTGGCAAAAACAATTCTCGTCGCATTGAAGATAAAATAATCATGGAGAAAACATTTTTTAGGAAAATTACCGCAGCGGTTATATCATCATACGCATACATCCGCGGACATAACAACTATGGAAGCATCCTGCAATATTACGCTTTGCAGCAATACCTTGCCAAGTTCAACGTTGAGGCGTATTGGATAAGGTTTATGTTTCCTACGCTGCAGACATTTAAGGAATTCGTTAAAAAATCACTGTCGGAGTTGCGTCACGGCTTCCGCATAAAAAACATTTACCTTCATGTCAGGACGCAAATGGGTTTCAGGAACTTTATGCATAAAAAATGCCGTATATCTCCACTGAAATATGACAGTTTGGACAAGTTAATGAAAAATCCTCCAAAGGCAGACATATATATAACCGGTTCAGACCAAGTGTGGGGTGGCTGGCTGGAACCTAACTATCTCACATTTGCTCCAAAAGGAAAGAAAAAGATAGCTTATGCCGTGAGTTTCGGCAAACGGGAATTGACGCAAGAACACCAAAACAATATTCAAGATTGGGTGAGGCTGTTTGATGCCGTGTCGGTAAGGGAAGCATCCGGCATTGAAATATGCAAGAAAATGGGAGTGGAAGCCGTACACCTACTTGACCCTACTTTGTTGCTTGACGATGTGGATTATTTGCCTTCTAATGTGGCAAGATTCGAAAAAAGCAAATATGTTTTTTGTTATTTCATAAACGAGCATAATCCAGATAACCTTCGGATAACCGATATTGAAGGTTTCTGTTCCGGATTAGGCGCAAAGTTGAAGGTTACGGGCATTGAAGGCCCAGAAACGGTTGTGCCGTCAAAATATATCTGTCAGTATGCGCCTGAAGAGTGGCTCAACCATTATAAGTATGCCGATTATGTGTTCACAAACACATTTCACGGTACAATGTTTAGCATTATTTTCAGAAAGCAGTTTTGTGTTATGCTCCAAAAAGGATTTAGTGAGAAACAAAATGAGAGATTGTTTTCTGTTCTCAATATGTTCGGCTTGCAGGATAGGGTTCTGCAATATGGCCAAAGCATAAAGGATGTGATAGATAAGCCTGTGGATTGGGATTATGTGGAAAAAGTAAAGGCAGAATGGCGGGTTAAGACAGATGATTTTTTTAAAAAGATATTAACAGAATAATAGTTGCTATATATGAAACCAGTTCTCAATTTTACAATAAGAGCATTACGAAAAATGTTTGGAAACAAAGCTAAATCCCATTCATTGAAATACTACGCATACGTTGACTTGTTCGACCAGCAAGCCAATGACTACATATATAAATTCCTGACGGATAACAGCATAAAAGGCAAGATGGTAAGCAAATTCGGGTCTGTTGAATTGTCTAATATTGTAGCTTGCCATTATGAAATGCATAGGTGGAATTACGAGTTCTTTAAAGACGTGATGAATTATAATGCATCTTTCGATTTAAGAAGAGAATTGAAGACATTGTGTTCAAACGCCGGTTTTTTCCCTCACGATTTAAATTTAGGGGAAAGATTCTATTTTCTCATGCTTAAGGATATGCCAGAGATAGATGTTTTAGGAAGCTATGTTTATGAAGAAAAGTATGTGCAGAGCTATTTGACAGGAGTAAAGAAGCGTGTTAGCCTTGAAGGCTTTTATGCTCCTTTCCTTTGGAAAAATCCATGGACACGAGCACTCAAGGGTAAACGAGTTTTGGTCGTACATCCCTTTGTTGAGAGCATCAGCCACCAATATGAAAACAACCGAACGAAGATATGGGCAAACCCAGATGTCCTGCCTGAATTTAAGGAGTTGTTGACAGTTAAAGCCGTACAAAGCATCGCCGACTCAAAAGACCAGCCGTTTAAGAATTGGTTTGAGGCTTTGAAATATATGGAAGATGAAATATCGGAACTTGAATTCGACGTTGCCATCATAGGTTGCGGCGCATACGGCATGTGCCTTGCAGCACACGTGAAGAGAATGGGTAAAATAGCCATACACCTTGCAGGCTGGACACAGATGCTCTTCGGTGTATATGGCAACCGTTGGATAAAAGACCAGCCTGAATACTCAAAATTCATAAACGAGTATTGGATTAGACCGAACGAAAATGAACGGCCGAAAGGAGCAGATAAAGTGGAGAACGGCTGTTATTGGTAAATATGGCAGTTTGTTCTTTTTTATAAATTATACTTTAGATGATTACATTCTTTATTGGGGCGAAGACGAAGAATTTTACTCAAGTAGATATTTAAACAGAATGTAATCCGAATTCGTTATTTCTTATGAATTACTTGCTTTATTGCTTGTTGGCGATTTTATGTCTGTCAATGTTTTTTGTCAAAAGAGAGACTAAATTCGCGTTTTTATTTGTCAATTACATTTGTTTCACTGCTGTAACTTTACCCGGTGTTCCTTTTGGAAATGGAGAATACATTACGCCAATATGCTTTTTCATTTCTGAAATAAGGAATATCAAAACAATATACCAGTCTTTGTCATCAAGAATAAGAAAGATGATGGTTTTGATGATTGCAGCTTCAATTGTATGTCTCATCCATAGTCCCCATTTCAATGATTCATTGTTTAATATTACCAGATTTTTCATATCGGAGTTGGTATCAAAATATTTTGTTATTGCTTATGCGTTTTTCTGCATAAAGGACAATAAAGATATTTGTAAATCTGTCAATTTCGTTTTTAGAGCATTGATTGTTCTAACATTTTTCGCCTTGTTGAATTTCATCACCAATCAAGCTCTTTTTGTAAATAGCTTGGGAATTGATACCGTTGGTGGGGACAGACTTAGGGTACAGGCAATGTTTGCCAATGCGTTTTGTTACGGTTACATTTGTATTGTGCTGTTGTTTTTCACAATATTTGCACGCAATAAGAATATGCTGACAAAAAGGAAATACATTATTTCTTTATTATGCTGCATTTTTGGAATGGTGACCTGCGGCAGTAGGACTGTTCTGATAACAGGTTTCGTAAGTTTTATCTTTTATCTAATATTCACTCAGAAGTTAAATAAAAAAATTTATTCGGTTCTGATAATAGCCGTATTGCTTACCGTTAGTTATAACTTCATCCCAAGTGTACAAAAAAGAATAGACCAAACACTATCCGTATTTACAGATACGACAGGCAGTCAAGTTGGCGGAAGTAATCTTGAAATGAGGCAGACACAGTATCTCACAACAATGCTCTACATCAAAGACAAACCGCTCTTTGGCCGAGGTGAAGGCTTCTTTAATATAGACCTTGGCTGGAATAATGTCAAAGAAGATAAATCCATCGGATACACAGAGCTGGCCGGCTTGGAAGGGGTCATTATGTCGCTACTGTTGCAACGAGGATTTGTGGGAGTTTTGTTTTACCTTGTTTTTTATATCATGCTTTTCGGTGCATTTTTAAAATATAGATTATATGACAAGAATACATGTTTTACAGGAATTTCTTTATTAGTTGCTTATCTGTTATTTTCCAATTCAAACGGCGAGTTGCTTAGTGTTGGTCCAACTCTTTTGATAAGCGGAGCATTGCTGCATATTTTAAAAACAGAAAAACAAAAATATCTAACTATATAAATTTTTCAGTCTCTTGATTTTATGAAATTCACAATTGCAATACCTGCATTTAAGTCTAAGTATCTGAAGGAATGTATCGAAAGTATACTCGCACAAACTTATAAGGACTTTGAAATCGTTATTGTCAATGACGCTTCTCCTGAAAATTTGATTCAGATTGTTAATATATTTAATGATTCTCGAATCCGTTATTATGAAAATGATAAAAATTGCGGAGCGATAAACGTTGTTGATAATTGGAATAGATGCCTTTCATATGCAACAGGTGAATATATTATTTGCATGGGGGATGATGATAAACTACTACCGAACTGTTTGGAAGATTATGCATCGCTCATAAAAAAAATTCCTAATCTTGGAATTTATCATACTTGGACAGAAATTATTGATGAAAATTCAAATGTTATATCAATACAAGAGCCACGCCCTATTTATGAAAGCGTTTATTCGATGATGTGGGGGCGTTGGAATGGAAGAGTGCAATTTATTGGCGACTTTTTATTTGAATGTGACAGACTAAGAAAAAATGGAGGCTTTTACAAATTACCTTTAGCATGGGCTTCTGACGATATTTCAGCTTATATCGCTGCATCAAATACTGGTATAGCAAATGCACAAACACCGGGTTTCCAATATAGAGTAAGTTTACAGACAATAACAAAATCAAGCAATGCTTTAATTAAAATGGAGGCAATTCTTCAAGAAGAACAATTTTATAGAAATTTCCTAAACGTACAACCAAATAAAAATAATATAATAGATACCACATTTTGGCTTATGTTACGTGAACGTATGCCAAAATTAATAAGAAATAAGAAAATCTTCACCATGTCAGAAGATTTTAAGTCAAATAAATCTCACATGTTGAAATATATTATCAAGAAAAAACATTTTAATATAAGTCTTGCTATCATATTTTTTTCCATCTTAAAATCTATTTACGAATAGTAGTTATCTGCAAGAATTTTTATTGTTAATTCTATAACTTCCACTGTGAAAAAAATCAAAGTCCTCATAGTTGCCGCAGACCCTGCAGCAGGCATGGTGCCTTTTGTCGTGACAATAGCGAATACATTGGCTGCAGATGAGCGGTTTGATATTTATGCTATAGTTACAGATTCTGAAAAGCTATCGTATACAAAAAATCTGAATGACAATATCAATATTCAATCCATTAAATATCCTACATCCGCTTTAAAAAAATTTATTTTCAAACTTTATGCAAAGAATCTCTTTAAGATTCTCAACAATTCGATAAAACGTATACGACCAGATGTCATTCATTTCATGGTTGGAGATTTTATTTTTGCCTCATATAATATTAAGAGGTCAGACTTATATGACAAGATTTGTGTTACAATACATGATTTGCACCCTCATGAAATAAAACGATACTCATTTAATGAATGGATTATTGACAAAATCATAATCCTTGGTCGTAGGAAAGTTATCTCGAATATAAAATATTTGACAACGTCTTCATTATCACAATTTTATGAATTGAAAAAAATATATCCATCCAAGAATGTTTGTTTTACACATTTCCCATCTTTAGTCACATCTGCAATTGAAAATGGTACAAAGGTGGTTAAAGAATTGGTTAATGTAAATAAATACATTTTATTCTTTGGCGCTGTTGTAAAATACAAAGGTGTTGATTTATTGATTTCCGCTTTCTCCTCTATACAAAATACAAATGGGGTTAAATTGGTAATCGCAGGTAAAGGCGACGGCTATGAATCGGATAATCCGAATATTATAAGATTAAATCGTTTCATTGAGGACGAAGAAATCGCTGATTTATTTAAGAATGCCTTATTTGTAGTTTATCCATATATATCGGCAACAATGTCTGGTGTTTTATCCCTGGCTTATTATTTCCATAAAAGAGTTTTGCTATCTGATATTCCATTTTTTAAAGATAACGAAACTCCAAGTTGTACTTTTTTCCAGAATGGGAATGTAGATGATTTAAAAGAAAAAATAGAACTATTGTTTGAACAGGATTTTAATCTATTTACTAATGATTATTACTCATCAATATATTCAGACAAGGTGTTGACTGATGATTATTTTGCTTTATATAATAAAATTATGAATGGCGATTAATTTAAGAGTTATAAAAATGGCACAAAAGCATAACAGCTTGAAACGGATTGTGCACCGCAGCCTGGAGGAGCTGAAGGCGACTTATGACGTGGCGCAGGCCATATCGTGGCGTGCGGCGTTGGTAACCTTCCGGGCTAAGGTGGACATACAGATAATGAACCGTAACGGCTTCAAGGAACCTGAAAATGTAAGGAACCGGCTGTTAAGAAAGCACAAAATTATGCTTGACTTTCTTGAAGACAGGTTCAAGGAATATTGGAACAACTACCAACGACCCGTAGATATGCCAGACTGCGACCCGAAGTTACGTAACAAGATATGGATTTGCTGGTGGCAGGGCATAGACAATGCACCCGAAATCGTTAAAACATGTGTAAACTCAATAAGGCGCAATGCCGGTAATTGCGAAATCATCTTCATCACGGAAGTCAACTACAAAGAGTATGTGACGTTCCCAAAATGGGTGGAAGAAAAGCGCAAGGCAGGCATCATTTCACGCACTATATATTCTGACCTGCTTAGGATGAACCTGCTTTCGAGATACGGAGGTATTTGGATTGACTCGACGTTCTTTTGTACAAGGCCGTGTTTTGACGAATATATGAGACTGCCGCTATGGTCGATAAAGCGTCCTGATTATCTGCACTGCTCCGTAGCCGGCGGATATTTCGCCAACTACTCTTTAGGTTGCAGTTATGGTAACCGATGGATATTCAAGGCTATCTTGGATTTCTTGTATGAGTATTGGACGGAAAATGACAAGTTGGTGGATTACCTGCTTACAGACTATGCGATAGTTCTTGCCCAGCGTCATGACAAGGAAATAGCCGACGCATTTGCGAAGATACAGCCAAACAACAAATGGTGCGATGAGCTGTTCAAGGTTCTTGACCAACCATTCGATGAAAAAACGTGGCAGTGTATTAGCGAAGACACCTGCCTGTACAAGCTGACATGGAAACAAAGTTTTGACAAGAACGTTGAAGGCAAGGAAACTTTCTACGGCAAGCTGATTGACGGTGCGCTTGCTTAACTGTAATTATCCGTTTTAATAAAAGGCCGCATTTTATAATCTAAAAGTGCTCTTTTACCGTTCGTTTTGCGGCATATTGCACGGTAAAAAGCCTGTGTTTAAACATAGCCTTCTATGAAAGGCTGTTGCCAATTCATCTTTACAACCGCTCTTTTATGCTTAAGGTCTTGACGTACAGTGTATTACTATAGATGCGTGTGTGAAAGATGAATGGTGAAAATTAAAAGCATTCATGAAAACCCTTTTAATAGACGTCTACAACTTCAACAAGGGCGGGGCGGAGACTGTGTGCTTCAACACGGGCAAGTTGCTTGAGGAGCACGGCCACGAGGTGGTTTACTTCACGCTTAAGTGGAAAGACAACCGCCCGTCGCCGCAGAGCAAGTATTTCCCCGAATCGAAGGAGACGAGGCGCGGCCCGCTAAAGCAGGTGAAGAACCTTGTGAACTACTTTTACCACTTTGAAGCGGCAAAGAAGATTGAACAACTGATAATTGACGAAAAACCCGATGTGGCGCATATTCACTTGATGTGGGGGCAAATAACCCCTTCGATATTCCCCGTGTTTAAAAAGTACAGTATCCCTGTGCTTTTTACCGTTCATGATTATCGTATTGTTTGTCCGGCTTATACGTTCCGTGACGGTAACGGCAAGATATGCGAGGCGTGCAAAGGGAGATTTTTCTACAAATGCTTCACCCATACGTGCTGCAAGGGAAGCAAACTGATGAGCGCGGTTATGGCGGCTGAACAATACTTCCGCAACGCATTTTTCAACCCTGCAAAGTATATCGATGGTTTTATATATGTCAGCAACTTTGCAAGGAACATCCAAGAGAAATATATGCCTTCACTAAAATCGAAACCGAACATCACACTATATAACTTCTCGACATCAATAGTCAGTGAGCCAAAGACAATGCCGACAGACAAGTATTTTCTGTTCTTTGGCCGTCTGTCATACGAGAAGGGTGTGATGACGCTGCTCAAAGCATTCAAGGAATTGCCACAATGCAGCCTGAAAGTTGTCGGCACAGGACCGAAAGAAGAAGAATTGAAGGCTTTTGCAAGAGATAACGGAATGAAGAATGTGACGTTCCTCGGATACAAGACTGGTAAGGAACTGACAGACTTGGTAAGCAATGCATACTTCGTAATAGTTCCGTCTGAGTGGTATGAGAACAACCCGATGACAATAATCGAGGCTTATTCGGTAGGCACGCCAGTTATCGGTGCACGTATTGGCGGCATTCCAGAGATTGTTGTTGACGGCCAGACAGGTTTTCAGTTTGAGAGCGGCAATGTCGCAGCCCTTAGAAATACTGTATTGAAAGCCGATGCCATTGATGGAAAAACATATACGGAGTTCGGCCAAGGTACAATCAACTTTGCAAACGAAAATTTGAGCAAGGACAGCTATTGGAGGAAGCTGGTAGTTTTTTATGATAGGTTTGTTCAGACAAATTTAGCAAAGAAATTCATCTAATTCTCTTTCTCTTGATAATAAGCCACAAAGCAGATAATATAGATAAAAAGACAATTAAAATATATTCTTAAATGTTTGTCGGATTTTGTTGCATAAGTATTGCCTATCATTAGATACAAAGATAAACATAATTCCCTTAAATTATAAGACAATCATGAAAATTGTTGTAACGGGCACCCGTGGTATCCCGAACATCATGGGCGGCGTGGAGACGCACTGTGAGGAGCTGTTCCCAAGGATAGCTAAACGGGGCTTTGACGTTACCGTGATACGCAGGACGAATTATGTCAAGGACGACCTGAAAGAATGGAACTGCGTGAAGTTGGTTAATATCGACAGCCCGAAGAAAAAATCATTTGAGGCTATTATCCATACTTTCCGTGCCATCAATGAAGCAAAAAGGCTAAAGGCGGACATCCTGCACATCCACGCCATCGGCCCGGCACTGCTCGTGCCATACGCAAAGATATTGGGAATGAAAGTTGTTTTCACCCACCACGGGCCTGACTACGACCGCGACAAATGGGGATTTGCGGCAAAGACAATGCTGAAATTAGGCGAACGCATGGGCTGTATGTTTGCCGACGAAGTGATAGTAATCTCCGATGTCATCCGCAACCTGATAAAACGGAAATACAACCGCACGAGCCATGTACACCTTATATATAATGGTGTGTCGCAGCCGGAAATATGCGACTATCCCGAATACTTCAACGAACTTGGCATAGAGAAGGGCAAATACATTCTTGGCATGTGTCGCTTCGTGCCGGAAAAGAATTTACATCACTTGGTTGAAGCATTTACCAAAATTAAAAATAGAGATGGAGCTGAAGATATAAAGCTGGTGTTGGCCGGAGATACAGACTTTGAGGATGATTATTCACGCAACCTGAAAGAAATGGCGAGAAAGAACGGCGTCGTACTTACGGGCTTTATCAAGGGCAAGAAGCTACATTCATTGTTGACTAATTGCCGGGCATACTGCCTACCGTCGAGCCATGAGGGTCTGCCAATAGCGTTGCTTGAGGCTATGAGCTACGGCGTAAAAGTTATAGTAAGTGACATTCCTGCAAACAAGGAGGTAGGCCTGCCCGAAAGTGATTATTTCCCTGTCGGTAATGTAGACGCATTGGAGGAAAAGCTGAAAGCTGTCATCGGACAACCGCTGCAGCATATTGATTACGACATGAAAAAATACGACTGGGAGAAGATTGCAGACCAAATTAAGGATGTATATTCAGAATTGGCAAATAAGTAAAACCAACATAAATCCTGAATTATGAAAGGAATCGTATTGGCCGGTGGCAGTGGTACAAGATTGTACCCTATCACCAAGGGAATCAGCAAGCAGCTTATCCCTATTTTCGACAAACCGATGATTTACTACCCGATTTCGGTGCTGATGCTGGCAGGCATCAGGGAGATACTGATTATCTCTACACCTTACGACCTGCCGGGGTTCAAGCGGCTGTTGGGTGACGGCAGCAATTTCGGGGTGAGGTTCGAGTACGCGGAGCAGCCGTCACCAGACGGACTGGCACAGGCGTTCATAATCGGGGAGAAGTTCATCGGGAATGATTGCGCTTGTCTTGTGCTAGGGGATAATATCTTCTATGGCGCAGGACTGAATGACCTATTGGAACAGGCGGTTGTTGATGCTGAGCAGAACGGCAAGGCGACGGTGTTCGGTTACAGGGTTGGCGACCCCGAGCGTTACGGAGTGGCTGAGTTCGACAAGGACGGGAATTGCCTTAGCATCGAAGAGAAACCTGAACATCCGAAGAGCAACTACGCCGTTGTTGGATTGTATTTCTATCCGAACAAGGTTGTCAGCATCGCAAAGAGCATCAAACCGTCGGCACGCGGTGAGCTGGAAATCACCACGGTAAACCAGGAGTTCCTGAAAGATAAGGAATTGAAGGTGCAGACGATGGCTCGTGGCTTCGCATGGCTTGACACGGGTACTCATGATTCTTTGTCGGAGGCAAGTACCTTTATTGAGGTATTGGAAAAGCGGCAAGGCTTGAAGGTTGCCTGTCTTGAGGGAATAGCTTACCGAAAGGGATGGATAACGGCTGATAAACTAAAGGAAGTGGCGCAGCCGATGTTGAAGAACGACTACGGGAAGTACCTCATGTCGATTCTTGGTGAAAGAAAGGATGACATAACAAAGAACTTGGAGTATTGAGCAATTAAGAATTAAGAAAGATGGCATTGTAGCTTAAACAAGTTATTTTGCTATTCCCCTTAAATTATAAAACAATGGAATTAATAAAGACAGACATAGAAGGCGTGGTAATCATAGAGCCGCGCATATTCAAGGACGCCCGCGGATATTTCTTCGAGAGTTTCTCGCAGAGGGAGTTTGATGAGAAAGTCGGGCACGTTGAGTTTGTGCAGGACAACGAAAGCATGTCATCGTATGGTGTCATGCGTGGGCTGCATTTCCAGCGTCCGCCATATACGCAGGCGAAGTTAGTAAGGTGCGTAAGGGGAAAAGTGCTCGACGTTGCGGTTGACATCAGGAAAGGCTCGCCAACATACGGCAGGCATGTGGCGGTTGAATTGACCGAGGACAACCACAGGCAGTTCTTCATCCCGAAAGGCTTTGCCCACGGTTTTGCAGTATTGAGCGAGACGGCCGTGTTCCAGTATAAGTGCGATGAGTTCTACCATCCCGAGGCGGACGGAGGAATAAGCATACTTGACAATAGCCTCGGCATTGACTGGCGCATACCTACCGAACACGCAATACTGAGTGAGAAGGACACGAAACATCCGCTATTGAAAGACTTTGACAGTCCGTTTGATTTTAAACATTGAATTAGATGAGCAAGTTCAATAAGATATGGCAACATAGGCGGGATTTCAGGAACATTATCCAAAGCATCTATTTCAACTTCCATTATTTGCCATTCAAGACGGCAATAAGACTCCCGATATTGCTATACAAACCCAAACTCCTCGAATTGCAAGGAAATGTTAAAATCGGGGGGGGGGTAAAGTTAAATATGGCATGATAAGACTGGGCTTCCCGACCGTTTCGCTATACCCTAATACCGGCATTACAATAGAGAACCACGGAGGTACGATTACATTTAACGGGAAATGTTCCATCGGCAATAACTCTTATATTTCAATCGGCTCAAAGGGAGTCGTTGAATTCGGGAGCAATTTTTCCGCAACCACAACCTTCAGGTTGACTTCATACGACAGGATAGTTTTCGGGGAACGCATCAGCTTCGGATGGGATATATTGATTATGGACACTGACTTCCACAAGCTAACAAAGCAGGCAGGAGGATACAGCAGGGGCCATGCACCTGTCGTTATCGGTTCCAACAATTGGTTCGGAAACGGATGCAGGATAATGAAGCGTACCCAAACTCCAGATTATTGTGTGTTTTCAGCTGGTACGGTACTCTCGGATAAAGTTGACGTTCCGGAATACAGCGTCATCGGCAATGAACAGAAAGTTGTCGTTAAGGCTACAGGAGTATGGAGGAACATCGATGATGATACCATAACATATTGAAACTTAAAAAGAAAAAACAAACAACATGAACATACTTGTAACAGGCGCAAACGGCCAGCTCGGTAATGAAATGCGCATAATAAGCAAAGATACGAACGACAATTATACCTTTACAGATGTCGTAGAGGTTGAAGGCGTTGAAACGACAATCTTGGATATAACCAATGCCGAAGCCATAAAGAAGATAGTCAAGGAAAAGGATATACAGTGCATAGTCAACTGCGCCGCATACACAAACGTTGACAAGGCGGAAAGTGACGAGGCGTTATGCAGGAAACTCAACGCCGATGCACCAAAGCTATTGGCAGAGGCGATGAAGGAAGTCAACGGACTTCTCGTGCAGATTTCAACCGACTATGTCTTCGGCGGCGACCCTTACAACACGCCTTGCAGGGAAGACCAAAAGGGAACGCCGACGGGAGTCTATGGCAAGACAAAACTCGAGGGCGAGAAGAACATAGAGGCCGTTGGCTGTGATTACGTCATAATAAGGACTGCGTGGCTCTATTCCGAATTCGGCCACAACTTCGTAAAGACGATGCTAAACCTTACTGCAACTAAGCCAAAACTCACCGTTGTCTTCGACCAGGCAGGAACACCGACATACGCATACGACCTTGCAGTGGCAATAAAGGCCGTGCTTGCAGACTATGAAAAGGAAAGCCCGAAAGACGGATATTCAAAACGTGGAATATATCATTTCAGTAACGAGGGAGTCTGCTCATGGTATGACTTCACGAAGAGAATCGCCGAGCTTGCGGGAAACACAGCTTGCGACATCGAGCCTTGCCACAGCGATGAGTTCCCCAGCCCGGTAAAACGTCCGGCGTATTCGGTCCTCGACAAGACGAAAATCAAGGAAACATTTGGCATCAATATTCCCTATTGGACGGACTCATTAAGAAAATGCATGAATAACATTGGCGTACTAAAGGCATAGACCTTCACGCCAACGTTAACACACTGAAAGCCACAATGATACGACACACATTCCAAAAGGCACAAAATTATGTTGCCAAATGGCACATATCATGAAACAAAACGGCCCAAATTGAAATGTAAAACGCATCGTTTCAAAAAACAATACTTCAATAATGAACTAACTACAAAATAATCATGGAATTCAAGAAGAGTATCATCATAACCGGTGGAGCCGGGTTCATAGGCTCACATGTGGTGCGCCTGTTCGTCAACAAATACAGTGAGTATCACATCATAAATGTCGACAAACTGACCTACGCCGGCAACCTGGCCAACTTGAAGGATATCGAAGGCCGGCCCAACTACACATTCGTCAGGGCCGACATCTGCGACTTCGACGCCATGCTCGGGCTCATGCGCCGGTATGGGGTGGACGGCATCATACACCTTGCGGCCGAGAGCCATGTGGACCGCAGCATCAAAGACCCGTTCACCTTTGCCCGCACCAACGTCATGGGCACGCTCTCGCTCCTGCAGGCTGCCAAGGTGTACTGGGAGAGCCTGCCCGAAGGCTACGACGGCAAGCGCTTCTACCACATATCGACCGACGAGGTGTACGGGGCCCTGGAGCTTACCAATCCCGAGGGAGTGGAGTCGCCGTTCAGCACCAAGGCCTCGTCGGAGCACCACCATGCCTACGGCACCGAGTTCTTCACGGAGCACACTAAGTACAATCCGCACTCGCCGTATTCGGCGTCGAAGGCATCGTCCGACCACTTTGTGCGTGCCTTCCACGACACCTACGGCATGCCTACGATAGTGACCAACTGCTCAAACAACTACGGCCCGTACCAGTTTCCCGAGAAACTGATACCCCTGTTCATCAACAACATACGCCACCGCAAGCCGCTTCCCGTATACGGAAAGGGCGAGAACGTGCGCGACTGGCTCTATGTCGAAGACCACGCCCGGGCCATCGACCTCATCTTCCACCGCGGCAAGGTGGCCGACACCTACAACATCGGCGGCTTCAACGAGTGGAAGAACATCGACATCATACGCGTGGTGATAAACACCGTCGACCGTCTGCTGGGCCGCAAGGAGGGCGAAGACCTCGACCTCATTACCTTTGTGACCGACCGCAAGGGCCACGACATGCGCTATGCCATCGACTCGCGCAAGCTGCAGCGTGAGCTTGGCTGGGAGCCGAGCCTGCAGTTTGAGGAGGGAATAGAGAAGACCGTGCGCTGGTATCTCGACAACCAGGAGTGGATGGACAACGTGACGAGCGGCGACTACCAGCGTTATTACGACGACATGTACAAGAACCGCTGAGCAACACAGGCATGGACGCACTTTCGGCATCACTGAACACCTTTCTCGTGAGGCTTGGGATGAATCCCGAGACGGTGCCCCACGAGACCGTTCACTACATGGAGCACTTGTTGCGGCTGCTCGACGCCGCCGACGAACAGGCGCTAACCGACTACTACGGCCTGTTTGGGGCCCAACGCCGCAGCCTCGGCGAGATAGCGCAGAGCCGCTCGCTCTCGCCCGAAGACATGATGGCGCTTATCGACAACTGCGTGCGCCGCCTGGCCGTGACGCCCGAGTGGCAGGTCATACGCGAGGGCATGGGCAGCGCCCGCAGCTGAGCAGTCGAGGCGTTGCGCCTCGGCAGCCGCATCAAATCCTCATCCCCGGCAGGCGTTGCAGGCTTGTCGGGGATGAGTTTTTTGTAAAACATTGCCACCATCCCTGCGGTTTTCCTCAACTGCCTGGTTCACAGAGGGTTGCAATGCCGGCCGTATGGCAGTACGAAACGGGCTGTCCTGCACCACGAAACGGGCCGTTTCGGACTGCAAAACGGCCCATGCCGCACAGCAGCATCGCCCTTTCGGCGTTCCGGCATCGCTTTTGTCACTATTTATTACCGCAAGACCAGCTGTAGCTTAAGCCGTCGGCAGCCTCACGACCCGTTTGGGTTTATAGTCGAAAAACATATTTTTACGTATATTCTTTGGCAAGAAGAAAATAATGTTTACCTTTGCATAAAACGAAGACAATTACCGAATCAGTGGCAAACATCGCGTTATGCCATAGTTAAGTATTATGAAAATGAAGAAGATTTTGTTGCTTGGCTCAGGCGAACTGGGCCGTGAGTTCGTCATTGCAGCCAAGCGGGCAGGGCAGTATGTCGTGGCTTGCGACCGCTATGCCGGTGCCCCTGCCATGCAGGTGGCCGATGAGTGCGATGTGTTCAGCATGCTCGACGGCGACGCCCTCGACGCTGCCGTGGCCAGACACAAGCCCGACATCATTGTGCCGGAGATTGAAGCCATACGCACCGAGCGCCTGTTCGACTACGAGAGGCAGGGAATGCAGGTGGTGCCGAGCGCACGCGCCGTCAACTACACCATGAACCGGCGGGCCATACGCGACCTCGCCGCCAAGGAACTGGGGCTGCGCACGGCCCGATACCACTATGCCAAGACCTTCGACGAGATGAAGGCGGCTGCCGCCGACATAGGCTTCCCGTGTGTGGTCAAGCCGCTCATGTCGTCGTCGGGCCACGGACAGAGCTACGTTCACAGCGAGGCTGAGCTTGGGAAAGCCTTCAACGATGCCATGGAGGGCAGTCGCGGCGACGTGAAAGAGGTGATTGTGGAGGAGTTTATCGACTTTGACAGCGAGTTCACCCTGCTTACCGTTACCCAGAAAGAAGGGCCCACGCTATTCTGCCCGCCCATAGGCCATGTGCAGAAAGGCGGCGACTACCGCGAGAGCTGGCAGCCATACAGCATCTCTGCCGAGGCTCTGGCGGCAGCGCAGCACATAGCCGGCCGCGTCACCGAGGCACTGACGGGAGCCGGTCTGTGGGGCGTGGAGTTCTTCCTGACCAAGCAAGGCGAGGTCATCTTCTCGGAGCTGTCGCCCAGACCGCACGACACAGGCATGGTGACGCTGGGGCATACCACCAACCTGAGCGAGTTTGAGCTGCATTTCCGTGCTGTCATGGGGCTGCCCATTGCCGGCATACACCTTGAGCACGCCGGTGCAAGCGCGGTGGTGCTGGCCAAGGGCGAGGGCGGCGTACCCGAATACAACCTTGTCGACGCCCTGAGCGAAGACTACACCCGTGTGCGCATTTTCGGCAAACCGGAGCAACACCCGGGCCGGCGCATGGGCGTGGTGCTGTGCTACGGCCCCGCCGACGCCGACACAACGCCGTTGCGCGACAAGGCAAAGCGCCTGGCGGCTACAGTGATACGCTGACAATTTTCGACCGTAAAGGCCGGGCAGCCCGACAGGCACACGCTGGCATGGCGGGTTGCCCGGCACATTCATACTATTGCAATGGATAAGTCTGAAGGAAGATTGATTGACTTGCCGCGCATAGCCGACCCGCGTGGCAACCTTACCGTGGCCGAAGCCCACAGCCACTTGCCTTTCGGCGTGGCCCGGGTGTATTGGGTCTACGACGTGCCTGCGGGCGAATGCCGCGGCGGCCATGCCCACAAGGCGTGCCGGGAGTTTATCGTCGCCGTGAGCGGGAGCTTCACGGTGACGCTCGACGACGGCCGCGAGAAGCAGACGTTCCTGCTCAACCATCCATACCAGGGGCTGCTCGTCGAGACGGGAGTGTGGCGGACGCTCGACGATTTCTCGTCGGGCGCGGTGTGCCTGGTGATGGCTTCAGAGCCATTCGAGGAAGAAGACTACATCCGCGACTACGGCGACTACCTGGAATACTTGCGCGGCAGATGATAGACATAAGGCATTACGAACCACAGAGCGCGTCAGAGTGGAATGCGTTTGTGGCCGAGTCGAAGAACGGTACGTTTCTTTTCGACCGCCGGTATATGGACTACCACAGCGACCGGTTTGCCGACTCGTCGCTCATGGTTTACCGCGACGGGCGGCTGTTTGCACTGTTGCCTGCCAACAGGGAGGGCGATGTGCTTTGCTCTCACCGCGGACTGACATACGGGGGGCTGGTCACCGGCCCGTCGGCAACGGCGTCGGCAGTGGTCGAGGCGTTTGAGGCTGTCAACGCTTACCTGCGTGGCGAGGGACTGCGGCGCGTGGTCTACAAGGCCGTTCCGTGGATATACCACCGTGTACCGGCCGAAGAAGACCTCTACGCGCTGTTCCGCGTATGCCGGGCAAGGCTCGTGGCGCGCGACATCTCGTCGGCCATCATGCAGCCCCACCGGCTGAAGTGGCACCGCGACCGCCGCTATGGCATCAACCGTTGCCGCAATAACGGGGTGGCGGTCGAGCTCAGCGACGACTTCGAAGGCTTCTGGCCGGTGCTCGAAGACAACCTGATGCGCAGCCACGGGGCCCGACCCGTTCACTCGCTTGGTGAAATCAGGCTGCTCAAGTCGCGGTTCCCCGACAACATATTGCTCTATGTGGCGCGCCGCGACGGCCGGGTGCTCGGCGGAACCGTGCTTTATGTCACGCCACAGGTGGTGCACGCACAGTATATTTCGGCGTCGGCCGAGGGTAAGGCGCTGCGTGTCATCGATGCGATATACGACCGAATACTCAACGGCGACTTTGCCGACTGCCTGTATTTCGACTTCGGCAAGTCGACCGAAGACTGCGGCCGCGTGCTCAACGAATCGCTCATCTACCAGAAAGAGGGGTTCGGCGGGCGCGGCGTGTGCTACGACTGGTATGAGTGGAGCTTGTAGCCGAGGGCCCGCCGGCAGGCCCAAACCGCGGCATTGCATGGCCGCAGACAGTTTAAAACATATTTCGAGATGATAAAGTATCTGGATTTGAAGAAAGTCACCGAGGTCTACTCGGGCGAGATCAAGGCCGCCGTTGAGCAGGTGATTGACAGTGGGTGGTATCTGCAGGGCGAGGCCACGTCGCGCTTCGAGCGCCATTACGCCGGGTTCATCGGCACGGAGCATTGCGTGGCTTGCGGCAACGGGCTCGATGCTCTGACGCTGATAATGCGTGCATACATTGAGATGGGGGTGATGAAGCCGGGCGACGAGGTTGTTGTGGCGGCCAACACATACATTGCATCAATACTCGCCATCACCGCGAATGGGTTGAGGCCTGTGCTTGTAGAGCCGCGTCCCGACACCTTGCAGATAGACGACGGACTGATAGAGCAGGCTCTCACGCCGCGTACGAAGGCTGTCATGATTGTTCATCTCTACGGTAGGTGCGCCTACTCCGAACGCATTGGGGAGATATGCCGCAGCCGGGGATTGCGCCTGATAGAAGACAACGCACAGGCACACGGGCTTAGGTATGGCGGCAAACGCACGGGAGCGCTCGGCGACGCTGCCGGCCACAGCTTCTATCCGGGCAAGAACCTCGGGGCGCTTGGCGACGCAGGGGCAGTTACTACCGACGACGTGGAGCTGGCGGCCGCCGTGCGAGCTTTGGCCAACTATGGCTCTTCGCGCAAGTATGTGTTTCGTTACAAGGGCATGAACAGCCGTATGGACGAGCTGCAGGCTGCTGTGCTCGACGTCAAGCTGGCCCATCTCGACGAGGAGAACATGCTTAGGCGCAGTGTGGCCTTGGATTACATAGAGAATGTGGACAACCCGCTGATTGTTTTGCCTGGGCAGGACTATTGGCGAAACAGTGTGTTCCACATATTCCCCGTGATGTGCGAGAGGCGCGACGAACTGCAGGAGTATCTGGCAGAAAACGGTGTCCAGACCATGATTCACTATCCGATACCGCCCCACCGGCAGCAGTGCTATGAAGAGTGGGCTGGCATGAGCCTGCCTGTAACAGAGCAAATACATGCCCGGGAACTGAGCATTCCGTGCAACCAGGTGCTCGAAAAGCGCGAAGTCCTTACCATTATAGAATTGCTCAACAGCTTCGGTCGCTGAGGCTGGGAAGTGTTTCCTGCCCGCGCAATGCAGCGCCCCCGGGTGGCATGTGGGCCTCCCGGGGGCGCTGTCGGTTGTTGGCTGTTTGCTGCCGGGCCATGTTTCAATGTCAGCGTGGGCTCGTTTGCCTGGCGTTTTTGTAAAAACAAAGTCGCCTTGCGGGTCGCCATGCCAATAGCCTGGCTGTGAGCACATTGCGACGGAGGTCGTTTTGCCGTACGATATCGGTCGTCTTGCATGGTAAAACAGGCCGTTTGGCACCGCAAAACGGGCGTTGTGGCAGCCGGATAGTGGTGTTGGCCATCTGTGGGGCTGCATTTTGTAAACATCTTTCTTGGCCGTAAGGCCCTGCCGAAGTCTGTTTGTGGTTCAAGACTGCTGCTTGTTGCCCGAAGGCTTGCGGCTGCTATAGGCCTTTCCGACGCCATATCCATCCTGCAGCAAGCACAAAAAGGGGGAGACGTCGTTGTGCCGTCTCCCCCTTGTCGAGTCAGTTTGGTTGTGTTGTTACTTCATTATGGTCTTCACAGTCTTGCCGTCGGCATACTTGGTGATGTATACCTGGCCGCTCACAGGCGTCTCGATGCGCTGGCCGTTGAGGTTGTATATGCCTTCAATGGCATTGTCGTCGATGGCCAGGTTGTCGATGCCGTCGGCAATGTCCGGGTCGGTCACTGTAACGGTGTAGGTTGAAACCTTTTTCAAATCGGCCGACATCACAGTGATGTTGGCGATGCTTGTGCCGGCGCCGTCGTCGGTATGAACCACATCGACGGTCACTTTGGCATCTTTGGCATTGGTGGTCACGGCTACGTCTTCGGCTGTAATCTCACCGATTCCCTTAATGCTCAGAGTGTAATCGCTTGTTGCGGGGGCGAAGTTCTCTATCGCATTGCCCTTCACGCTGATGCCGGTGGCTGTGCCGTTGTATATCAGTTCAAAGTCATCCACGAGCAAAGAGTCGGCCCCTGTGCCTTCGCCCGGGTCGGCGTTGGTGGATATTGTGACGAGAATAGCCTTCGGGTCTTTCTCCGTATATGCCGAATAGTCAAACGGCATAACAAGTTTCTGCCATGCAAAGCCGTTGCTTGCAATCTTTGTGTCGGCGGCGCGGCCCACTATTATGTCGGTGTAATCCTTGTCGACAGGCTCCTGATAGTATGAGCCGTCGGTTATCACGGCTGTGATGGTGGCGTAAGGATGCTCCTCGACGGGTGTCTCCTGCTTGAACTTAACCCATACGGCGAGAGAGTCGGGCTTGCCGTTTATCAGGGCGTAGAAGGGGTCGCCGTTGGCGTCTACTTCTTTGCTGGTTATGTCGAGGAACGCATTGTTGTCGGTGCTTGTGGCCGAGAAGCCGCCGGCTTTCAGCCGTCCTGTTGTCAGGGTGCCGTTGGCTACGATAGAGCCGAAGGCGAGCCCAGACTTGATGAGCACGCTCTTGGTGCCTGTGGTGCCCGGGCGCACGTCGTCACTGATGAATGTGTGGGGCACGCTGCTTACGATGCCGGCCAGCATTCCGGTGCAGCTCATGAACGAGTGCCAGTTGTTTGGCTCGTCGCTTGTGGCCGAACCGGCTGTAGCAGTGTGGAAGTTCTCGAATCCAGAATTGCCTATCTGGTAGCCGCCATTGCCAAACTGCACGCTGATGGTCTGCCCGAGAGAGGCTGTCATGTCTATGTTTATGATGAAATAGAGTTGGCTTCCACGTATCTCGGCGGTGAGTTCAATTGGTACCGAGCCTAAGCTGGGGCCAATCCACAAGGAAATTCCCTCCAAGTCGCCGTCGGTAATGTTGATTGATTGGGATGTCCTGATGGTGGTGACGTCGCCATCCACGGTTCCGGGAACGTCGTCTACAACGATGTTTCCGATGCCTATTGATTGGGCTCCCATCTGGAGCACCAGGTTGGTGAGGCTCAGTTTGTATCTCTGATTCTCGTTGGCGTCAATCGAAACCGTCGTTTCCTGGTCTGGCAAGGCGTTGCCGTTAACCGTTACTTTCAACACGTCAGTGTAGTCGGTTGCCTGGGCTGTAAAGGCCGCAAAGGCCAATGCAGCTAATGTTAAAAGTTTTTTCATTTGCTTCTTTCTTATTGGTTTTACTTTGTTATAGTCATTATTTGAGATTATAAGTTACCCCAACAGTTCCATAAATGGGGTAAAGCTTCTGTTCAATGGTGTCGAACCCCTTCTTGAATATGTTTGTGAAGCCCCATGAAAGGTCGGCGTAGATACCCCAGCGCTTATACACATACCAGTCGACCCCGGCGTCGATGCCAAACTGCCAGTGGCGCATGTCGTCGCTGAAATCAAACGTTGCCCCCTCGCTTTCGCTGTCTCCCATCAGTATCTTTGCCCCTGTAGGTGTGTTTTCGCGTAAGTATCCGCTATAGACATAGCCGTCGAATTTGCGCGAAGTGACGTACGACACATACGGGCCGAGCCTTACCAGCACGTTCTTCGCCGGTGTATAGGTGGCCTGTATGGGCAGTGTGAGGGCCCACTCTTCAGCCTTTATCACCGTGTTGCCGGTGTAGTAGCCTGTCAGCCTGCTGCTGCCCTTCACCATGGACATATGGTAATTCTTCACCGTGGCGTCTACTTCCATGCCCTTGTTTTCCAGTTTGATGCCTGTCATCGCCCCCCATCGTCCTTTGATTTGCTTCTGCATGTCGAACGCGAGCGAGTAGTTTGACTGCATCTTGTATCTGTTCATCTTGCGTATCGTGGCCGGTATTCCAAGCGGGGCGGTGCCTCCGATGTTGTATCCCAGCTTTACGCTGTAGCGTATGTCTTCGGGTAAGCTCAGCGTAAACGCCTTTGCAGATGCCGAAAAGGCTGCCATGGCAACAGCAGATATGATGATTCTCTTCATTGTCATTACTGTATGTCTGTGCATATTAGTTCCACTTTGTCTATGAGTAGCGTGCTTCCTATAGCCCCTTTGAAGTATGCGCCGTCGACACTCGACGAGAATACGATGGTCAGGCTGTATCCGCGGTTGTTGAGCAAAGTTTGGTCTATGTCTTCACTGAATACGAAGTCGGCCTCGAACTCAGTCCACTGGTTGGTGGGGACGATGTTTGTCACTTGTGCAATGGCCACGATGTAGGGGCTCGTCTTCACGTCGTCACCGTTGAGCACTATGGTTTCGTTGGCTTCGTTGTGGTTGCGGTAGAACACGGCATAGATGTCGCCCTGGTCTGTCTTGTCTGCAATTATGCTTCCATTCTCGTCCTGGTACTGCTCTCCGGGCTCATACTGGTAGTATCCCCTGAACTTTGACGGTGTGCGGTCGAAGGGTTCTCCAAACCTTGTGGCCTTCATTGCGTCGGTCACCGCCATCGAAACGTCGAACGCACCGATGAACAGGTTGCCGGCAGCAATGCGCATATTCATCATTGCCCCGAACGCTCCTGTATTCTGGGTAGTCAGTTTCACGGCATAGCCGTCGTAGCCGTCGGCATACGGTATGGTTGGGAATGCCATCGAATCGGTGACATATTTGCCTTGGTCAGGGTCGTACTTGGTTGCCATTCCGGTCATTGCGTAGCCGCCGTTGCCGGTGTCCCAGCGCGAGAGGGTGTGGTTCCAAGCGTAGTAATGGCGCTCGTTTATTGTGAAATCCTCAAAGTCGTACCTTATCGTGTCGGTCTCTGTGCGCGTCACGATGTTGAAATATACATAGTACTCCCGTTCCCATTGGCCGTCTTCCGATTTCACTTTGTATGTCACGGGGCCGTGGCTGAAGTCTTGTACCGACCCGCTGGCCGGCGAGACCGTTGCTCCCGGCGTCACCTGGAATATCGGGGCAATCGCTGTCAGGTCGGTTTGGGGTTTTACATCGAATGTAATCAAGTTGTCAGTATATAATACATTTACCAGAGTGTCGCTGAGATTATAGAACATGTCTTGTGGATTCTCAGCGTGAATCCATGCTTTTTCAATGTCGCATTCAGCGTTTGCAGGCTCGTCTTTGAAGCATGCCGACAGCGTGCAGCACACCGTGGCGAGCAGGAATAGCTTATGTAACTTCATTATATCATGCATATTGTTATAGGCTTGCAAAGTTACTACAAAAATATCTCGTTCAAAATAGTTTTCGATAAAAACATTATTCCGATGTGAATTTTTAACTTTTTAAACCTTCTGCAGCCTTTTTTCATGATAGAAATGCCCCGACTTGCACATTATCCTGAGTGAGTGTGCATGTTCGGAGCATTTGATGTGTAGAGTCAGACGAGCACGACGGTTACTCCCCTTGCGGCCTGCGCCCCCATGACGAGAGCCTGGGCGATGTCTGCAGTCTTCGATGGTCCGCTGATGAAGCATCCGTATCCATAGTCATTTGTCTTTATCCTGGCATACGCCTCGTGCATGTTGCTTACTATGTCGCTGCGTTTCAGGATTATGACCAGATACTCGGCTATGAAGCACACGGCGCGTTCCTTCATTGTCTGCGGTATCCACACGCATCCGTTTTCGGCCACTCCAAGGTCGCCTTTCACCACGGCCACGTCCGTACCGTTCAGGTCTTGCGCCTCGTCGACGGTGTCGGGGTTCCTGTTGGCTATGGTCACGCAGTCGAGGTTTGATGCAATGGCCTTGGCGTCGGGGTAAGCCCGTCTGACGATTTCGTTGATGTCGTCGCCGTCGGCCGCGTCGACAACGTCTGCCCCCGAGTGTTTGCTCATCCGGCGGAACTCATCCACCGGGTCGGCGAAGGTCGTGGCGTTCAGCAGGCTGAGGTCGGGCATGTCGTACTCCATGTGTTTTCCCGCCCTGATCTTTCCTATTATGTCTTCTTTCTTGCTCATTTCACTTTTCCTTTTTTCCACATGGTTTGGAATGATTCGTTAGCAAATACAGGCAGTTCGCGCCCTTTCCCCCATGCGTTGAGGTTGTTGTAGAGGGCGAAGCGCGGCGCGTGGTTGGCCAGCGGGGCAAACTTCAGCGCGGTGCTGTACAGTGCGTGGTGGTCGAACACGAGCTTCATTCCCCGGCTCATCCATTTCTTTTCCTGGCTTGCCTTGCCCAGCGAGTCGAGCTTCTGGCGCCACAGGTAAATCTGTTCCGACAGGTTAACCTCTGCCGGGCACACGTTGTCGCACGAGCAACACAGCGAGCATGCGCTCACGTTGTCGGTATATTTATATTTGTCGTGCGCCATACCGAGGTTTATTCCTATCGGTCCGGGTATGAAATAGGTGTATGAATAGCCTCCGCTTCGGCGGTAGACGGGGCACGTGTTCATGCACGCCCCGCACCTGATGCACTTCAGTGTCTGCCAGTGCTCGGTGTCGGCAAGAATGTCTGATCGGCCGTTGTCTACGAGTATGATGTGCATCTCGCCCCCCGGGCGCGGCTTGGCGAAGTGTGAGGTGTAGGTCGTTGTGGGCTGCCCTGTGGCGCTGCGGCACAGCAACCTCTGGAACACGGCCAGCGACCGGCGGTCGGGTATCACCTTCTCGAGGCCAATGGCGGCTATGTGCAGCTTAGGCACCGAGGTGGCCATGTCGGCGTTTCCCTCATTGGTGCACACCACAATCTCGCCCGTTTCGGCCACCCCGAAGTTGGCCCCGGTCATGCCTGCATCGGCAGTAAGGAACTCGTTGCGCAGGCTCTGGCGTGCGCAGTAAGTGAGGTATGTGGGGTCGTAGTTGCCCGGCTGGCTCCCTATTTCCTTCTCAAACAGCTTGCCCACCTCTTCTTGCGTGATGTGTATGGCCGGCATCACTATGTGGCTGGGCTTCTGGTGCATCAGTTGCAGTATACGCTCGCCGAGGTCTGTCTCCACCACGTCTATGCCGTGCTGCTCGAGGTAGGGGTTCATCTCGCACTCCTCGGTGAGCATCGACTTGCTTTTCACCATCTTCTTCACGCCGTGGTCACGCAGTATGCCGAGCACGATGGCGTTGAACTCTCCGGCATCCTTGGCCCAGTGGACGGTGACCCCGTTTTTTTCGGCGTTGCCGGCAAACTGCTCCAGGTATTTGTCGAGGTGTGTAAGAGTGTGCTTCTTGATGGCACTTGCGGCATCGCGCAGTTGTTCCCATTCGCCTGTCTCGTGGGCCATGGTGTCGCGCTTGGCCCTCAGCGACCAGAAAGTCTCGTCGTGCCATGTCACTTTCTTGGCGTTGGCAAGGAATGCCGCGGCCGCCTTTGAATGTAATGTGCTCATAGTCCTGCTGATAATATTTCGGCTACGTGAATGAATTTGATGGGCTTGCCCAGCCTGCGGGCAATGCCTTCCATGTGCATCAGGCACGAGCTGTCGGGGCCGGTGACGTATTCCGCCCCCGTGGCCATGTGGCGTTCAACCTTTTCCGTGCCCATCCTTACAGACACGTCGGGCTCTTCCACGGCGAACATTCCGCCGAAGCCGCAGCATTCGTCTACTCGTTCAGGCTCGCGCACTGTTATGCCGTCGACGAGGCTTAGCAGGTCTTTTATTTTCGAGTAGCGCTCAATGTTGCGCTCGCTGGGCGACGACAGGCCCAGTTCGCGCACGCCGTGGCAAGAGTTGTGGACGCTGACCACGTGGGGAAATCGCCCGGGCAGTTTTGTCACTTTGAGCACATCGTGTAGAAACTCCACCAGGTCGGTGGTCTTCTTTGCCGTCTGGCACTCGTGCTTTCCCTTGAGCACGTGGGGGTAGTTGAGCCTTATGAATGCGGCGCAGCTGGCCGATGGCGCCACAACATAGTCGAAGCCCGCGAAGAGCTCGTCCATCTTGTTGGCCAATCCTTCGGCCATGCTCTCGAATCCGGCGTTGGCCATGGGTTGCCCGCAGCACGTCTGGCCCAGCGGGTAGGTCACGTCGAGGCCCAGACTCTTTAGCAATTTGTATGTCGCTACGCCTACTTGCGGGTATAGGGCGTCGACATAACAAGGGATAAACAGTCCGATTTTCATCGTTGGCATTTGTTTAGTCGGTCTTTATGAATTAGCCACAAAGGTAGCAAAATTTTCGTTAGTTTGTAGTCTTGCCGTTGTTTTTCTTTTTATGTCTTCACTTTTCTTGCCCTGTGTAGCGTCGTTGCCGTAGTGTTGCCAAGCCCTGCGGACTGGTGCCTGCGGGCGTTGTGCCAGTGTTGCGCGCCCGTAAGAATGGCTGCGGGTCGTTGCGAAATTATCTTTACAACCGCGCTTCGGCGAAAAAATAACTGCCGTTTGACGTTGCCGAACGGGCCGTCTGGTGTTGCCGTATGGCCTTTTTCAGGCTCCAGCAGGAGCCGTTTTGCGGGCAAGGAAGGGCGTTGTTTGGAAATTGTTGGCACTCAGCGTGTTGCGCCAGGGCGAGGTGCGGCATGCGCAAATGGCCATGGCCTGCGTTTTGTTTACAAATGGGCGCGTCGTGGCAAGTGCCGGCATAGCCGCTTGCCCCCTTGCCACGGCATTCGGGCCGTGGACATCCGGTTGACGGCAAAGGCCCGGCCGCTCACGGTGCACACCGCATAATGGCAGCTTGTTCAGTCGGTGTCGTATTCTATTTTCATGTAGTGCAGCATAGTGGTGCTTTCGCCGCACGAGCCCGTGTGCTGCACCCCGCTGTCCCCGTGGGCCGATGGGTCAATGTCGGCCGACAGGTCGACGGTGTTCGGCAGTACCGAGCCGGCTTGCGGCGGCGCAGTGGTCTCGGCGTGGGCTGTAAGCCTCTGTCCGTCGGTGGCCACGGTTATGGTGCATCGGGTGCGGTAGCATGTGGCGCTGACGGCTTCGGATATTGGCGTGGCCTTGCCGTTGTCGTATCTCATCAGCCTGAAGTCAACGGCCTTGGCGTGTTTCGGTGTGCGCTCTATGCGCAGTGCATAGCCGCTCAGCGTGCGCGTGTCAAACTTTATGTATACGTCCATGTATTGCCCGGTGGCGCTGCCGAAGCCCTGTCCGGCCGTCTTGGTCGGGTCGACCACCAGCGTCACCCTCATGTCGCCGCCGTGGGGCTCGGCCGGCGTGTATAGCAGCCGGGCTCCGCGTTGCGCCTGGAGCAAGCCCATGCCCCGGGCTCCGTTGAATCCGCTGCCGTAGGTCCACATGTCAGTGTTGCGGTCGAACGCCCATTGGTAGGCCTTCGTGTCAGAGGGCTTGTGGCCGTCGACAGTCCAGAAACCGGGCGCTACCATAGGCTGCCATGCCGTGGGCAGCGTGCTGAAGTCGGTTTCTACGCACCGCTCTTCGGGTGTTCGGCCTGTGTCGACAGGCGAGTTTGTTACCACCCTCACTGCCTTGCCAGCCCTCGAGCGCACGTGGGCCGGCTCTATGCTTGCCATGATGTGCCATCCGGCGTCGGCCCTGGTGAGCCTGTAGGAGCGCAGGGGCTTGCCGCCACGGCCCACGGCCACGGGTATGGCTCCGTTGCCCCTGCTGTCGCGGCAGCGGTACCACGTTATTCTTGAGCGGTCTTCACGCCCGCGCAGGTCGATGCCGTAGCATAGCGTGATGCTGTCGCCCATGGCCAGCCGCGGTTCCTCCGTGAAGGCGGGGGCGGGCAGGGGCCTTGGCACGGCGCTCACTTCGACAGCCGCCTGCAGTCCGGTGGCAGTGGCGGCAACGACGGTGAATGTCACCGTGGTGTCGTCGTCGTTGAGCGAGCTTACCGTGCAGCGTCCGTGGCCCAGGTCGGTCAGCAGGGCATAGCGCTCAAATCCCCGTTCGATGGCCCAGCTTACCGTTGCCGTGTCGGCCGTGCTGCCGGGCATGTAGCCCCCGTTGAGCGCGCTGAATGCCTGCAGTTCCACCGGTTTTCCGCCGGTGTCGACAGTGGCCCGGCGGCGGTTGGCCAGCAGGCATGTGGGCAATGGCGGCCTGTGGCAGCCGTTGGCGCCGGCGGGCATGGTTGCCCGGCCTTGGGGATTCCATCCGTCGTTGCCTCTGAGCAGGTTGAATGTGTTGTATGTGGTGTCGCCGTCTGCCACCGTCTTGTATGCCGCGAGGGCCTCTTTCCCGTCTATGCACACGGTGTTGGCCCCCATCCGCGAGCCTATGCGGTAAGGCTTGCCGTTGAGGGTGAAGCCCGCCTGGTAGCATCGGAGCCACCGTTCGGGGTAGTTTGCCCACCCTATGTAAGTCGAGTCTGGGGCGTGGTAGCGGCAGTCGATGAGTGTGAGCGGGCCCGGCACTTTGCAGAATGCCATCGTATGGTTGTTGTTTTTCACGGTAAAGTCGCAGTCGAGGAACACGGCCCCTGTTGCAGCCGTGGTGTAGAGTGGCTTTTGCCCGTAGAGGTCGATGGTGCATTTCAGGTAGACGCCGTTGCCGGCGAGCGCGTCGTCGGTGCATTCAAAGTGGCAACGGTCGTAGAATATGCGTCGAGCCCCGCTCAGGGGGCACAGGTTGAGGCGGCCAATGAACCGCACGTTGCGCGCCACAGCCCGGTCGCCGTGGCAATAGGCTACTTGTGCCTGCGTTATGGCGTCGCTGCGCCTCGGGCGTTGCAACGACGGCTCCAGGGGGTAGTCGAGGTCGGCGTTGCAGAAGTTTCCCATGGTTAGGTTGCTCACCTGCAAGCCGTCGCCGTGGATGTCGAGCATGGTGAAGTTGCCCATTGCCCCCTGCATGTGGCCGCGTTGTGCGGCTATGACCACGTTGCGCGGGTTGGCCGTAAGCCCGGTCAGGTGGAGGTTGTTGCAGCGTATCACCATGCCGAACGGCGGTCGCCCTTCTGTGCCCACGGCTGTGGTGGTGTCGTCGGGGTTGTCGGCCCAGTATACCCATGGCGCCATGTACACCCTCATGGGTTCTTCCTCGGTGCCGTCGGCAAGCCTTTCGACAGCCTTTTGCAGCGAGTTGAATACGTAGGGGTGGGCGCTGGCTTCACTGTCGCTCAGGCTTCCGTCGACAAAGAAGGCCTTCGGCCCGAGCGCGATGGCGTGCCCGCGGTAGACGATGCTGTCGCCCAGCAGCACTACCGGGTCTGAACCATCCAGCGATATGTGCCTGGTGGCGGCGCTGATGGCCGTGCAGATGATGGCGGCCATGAGCAAGGCGGTCGGTCGGGCCATGGCGGTTGGCTTGTGCGGGTCAGGCGCCCTTGCGCTCCCGGTATATCACGTTGTTGGCCCCGCTGGTAATTTGAAGTGCCTCGGGGTGCTCCTTGATGAAAGAGTCGATGTGCCTCATGCGCTTCTCCTCGAGTATCTCGTCGACGGCAATGAGTATTCCCGTCTCCTCGACGTCGCCGAAGCCGTCGTTGATGGCGGTGCCGAAGAGCTTCATCGTGGGGCTGAGGTTCATGTATGCGTTGACCAGCGGCGGTATGTTGTAGCCCAGGCGGCGCACTTCGCGGTTCAGTATCTTGTAGTCTTCCCTAAACGAGTCTTCGCAGAACAGGGCCTCGAGCTCTTTCGGATCGGTGTCTATCTTGAGCGGGTTCATGGGTATCACGAGGTTGTCTTTGTCCTCGAAGTGCTTCTTCAGGAAGTATAATATCATGTCGCGGCCTTTGCGTATGTACGACGGATACATGGTCATCTTGCCGAACAGGTACTTTACGTCGGGCTGTATCACGGTTAGCGCTCCCAGTCCGTCCCACAGGTTGTCGAGTGCAAACAGGCTCTTGGCCGGGTGCTTGCCCGTGTTCTGGTAGCCGGGCGAGACGAAGCTCCGCCCGAGTTCGATGGTCTTGGGCAGGTATTCGGCAATGAACTTGTCTGAGAAGTGGAACATGTGGCTCGTGGCGAGTACGGGTTGGCCTTCAGGGTCGATGTCGGCGTTGGCGCCGAGGATGTATCGGTAGCCCCCGATTATTTCTTCCTCTTCGGGATTCCACACGATGAGCTGCTTGTAACAGTTGTCTTTCGTGTCAAAGTCGTCAAGGTCGAGGGGCTTGCCGGTGCCTCCTCCGGCTTCGCGGAAAACAATCTCGCGCAGACGTCCAATCTCTCTGACCACGTTGGGAGCGTTGTGTATGTCTACGATGTATATCTCGTTGTTGCTCTTGTTGGTCATTCTGAGCTGTCTCTCGGGCGTGAGCTCGCCCTTGAGCAAAGCCTTGTCTACGGGCTTGATGATCTCTTGTTCCATTTATTGGTGTGTTTGCTGTAAGTCGTAAACTATGTCTTTTACATATTGTGCCCATTGTGCCGGCGTGCGGCTCTTGTCGAACGTCTGCCATGGTATGGGCTTGCCTATGGTCACGTCGAACGTCTTGTGCACGTTCTTATACATCTCGTCGGCCAGGAATAGCATGGCTATGTTTACCTTCCTGACGTATTTGTCTGAGAAGTTCGCAAGCCGGTAGAAGAAGTCGGAGTTGCGTCCGCTGAAGTGTATGGGCACAATGTCGCGCTGATACTCAACGCTTTTGGTTATGAAAGTCTTTTTCCAGGCTATGTCGCGTATGGTTCCGTTGTGCCGCCTTGAGCAGATGCCGGCGGGGAACATCAGCATGTGGTTGTTGCTCTTGAAGCCCTGTTCAACCATTGCGGGGAAGTTGCGGCTCTGGTTGCCGGTCTTGTTGATGGGGATGCACAGCGGGGCGAGGCCCGGCAGGTTCATCAGCAGGTCGTTGACAAGGTAGCGGAAGCGCCCGTCATAGTGGCGCCCTATTATCGCTCCGAGCGCCACCCCGTCCTGGCCTCCCAGCGGGTGGTTGCTCACGAAGGTGTACAGGCGGCCGTCGTCGGTTGCCGGCAGGTTCTCTGCACCGTGAATCTTGAGAGTCATGTCGAGGTAGCTGACGCATTCCTCGAGCCATTCAACGCCTGTCTTGTCTTTGCTCCGCCACAAGAAATCGTTCACTTCGTCTTGGTGCACGATGTGTTTCAACCATGCCACAAGCGGGCGCGGCACGTATTTTTTGCGTGCGCCCATCTTGCTTTCTAATATTTTGTCGATGTCTATTGTTTTCTCTGTGACGTCAATCATTTCTCCCTTCCTCTGATACTAACTCGCTTGCAAAAGTAACAGAAATCTTTTAAAATGAATACTTTTTTCGGATAAAATCACAATAAAAGTATGAAATAATCTTGTTAAGATGTCATCATGTATGACAAACATGTTTAATTATGCCCTTGATGGCGGTTTTTGTTGTCCGAGGCAGCATGGGCCGTGGCCATGGTTGCGCATTGGGCGTGAAGCTGGTGTGGCTGTCTGGTCTGCCGGGTGGCGTGTTTGTGATCTTTCTGTGTGTCGGTGTATGCCCTTTCCGGCTTGTCGGCAACTGTTGTGTTTTTCTGTTTGCAGGCGTCGATGCAGCCACTGTGCGCTGTTTCGGTCGTGCCGCGGTGGCTGTGCGGTTGGCGTCGCCATTTTGCGCCAGGGGCGTGGGGCAGGCCATGCCATTGCCTTAAGTGCGGGCAATGGCATGGCCTTCACACATTATTATATAGGCAGGTGTGCTGTAAGTAGCTGTTAAGTAGCTGTTCAAAATTAACCGATACAATATACC